>Ga0105046_10000829_pt1 | contig 45455 bp, 49 predicted proteins | sample MAT03_FD_78385 | JGI IMG/M metagenome (GOLD analysis project Ga0105046, IMG submission 78385) | Freshwater microbial communities from Lake Fryxell liftoff mats and glacier meltwater in Antarctica - MAT-03 (megahit assembly) | ecosystem: Environmental > Aquatic > Freshwater > Ice > Liftoff... | reverse complement strand
GGAGTCTCTGTTGGTGTATTGGTTGGCGTGTTGGTCGGAGTCTCTGTAGGTGTGTTGGTCGGAGTTTCTGTTGGTGTATTGGTTGCGGTACTGGTTGGAGTCTGTGTTGGTGTATTGGTTGGCGTGCTGGTCGGAGTCTCTGTAGGTGTGTTGGTCGGAGTTTCTGTTGGTGTATTGGTTGCGGTACTGGTTGGAGTCTGTGTTGGTGTATTGGTTGGTATAGGAGTTGGAGAAGCGACGGGGCGCCTTGTACAAGAACCAACGCTACTCAAAGTTACCGAAGATAAGAATGACGTTCGGTATGTAACAGTCATCGTTGCATATCCAGTACCTGTGATTCTTGTGGATCCACCTACTGCTAGATTTATTGCACCACTTTGAGCTGGATCTGATAAATTATAAGTCCCATCAGAAACTGTGCCGGATATATTACGGATGACAAAAGTAGCGGATAAATCGGAGTTACAGAATACCTGCAAATCCAACTGCCCATCCGCAATGTCTCGAGTCGCGGTTGGCGAAGGAGTTAGTGTAGAGGTAGGCGTATTTGAGGCCGTCGGAGTGAAGGAAGGCGTTCGGGTTGGAGTCAGTGTTTTACTGGCGGTCGGCGTAGGAGATGGACCCTCAGTATTTGTAGGCGTAGGTGTATTGCTTGGTGTAGCGGTTCTGGTAGGCCTGGGTGTCTTACTGGCAGTTGGCGTAGGCGATGGGCCTTCTGTATTGGTTGGAGTCGCCGTTTTGGTTGGCAAGGGTGTTTTACTGGCAGTCGGCGTAGGCGATGGGCCTTCTGTATTGGTTGGAGACGCCGTTTTGGTTGGCGAGGGTGTCTTACTGGCAGTCGGCGTGGGCGATGGACCATTCGTATTGGTAGGCGAAGGTGTATTACTTGGTGTTGGTGAGCTTGTAGCTGTATTCGTTGGCAAAGGCAAGCAAGTTCCCGTTGCAGATAAAGTCACACTATCCAACCCGGAAGTTGAATAATTAACTGTTATTCTTGCATTCCCCGCAGTAACAATAGGCGGAGTGCTTGCGTCCGTTGCAAGACTAAACGAAACTGTCTTTGACCCCTTTCCTGGCTCATCAATCGTATAAGACCCACCGCTTAAATCTCCACCAATATTTGTAATGGTAAAAGTAGCAGTTAAATCCTTATTACAAGCGACGCTCAAACCAAGATACGGATCAAACGGTGTCGCGCTTGGGAGCGGGGTATTTGTAGCCGTAGAAGTTGATGTACTCGTAGCCGTGTTCGTAGGCGTTCGTGTTGGCGTATTAGTAGATGCACATCTGTAATCACCAGCATAAGCACCTGGGTTGTGTAAAGTAACCGTCACACCACCCACATTCACACTCGCCGACGTAATGTTATAAGTTCCATCACCTGGATAATCTGTATAGTGCCAGACATTACCAGTATGCTTCCCAGCCCCAATGGAGCCATAAGTGTACGTTAGAGAACCAGGGGTAATTCCATCAGGTACATTTAGCAATACGAAATGTACTTCCACCTTCCCCCCAACACAGGCAATATGTGAAAGGTTTAACTGATAGGGTATATCAGTTGCAGTAGGGAGCGGAGTACTCGTAGCCGTAGAAGTACTCGTAGCCGGCTGAGGGGCCACTGCTCCTGGCGCATCTGATTTCTTGGTGGGTGTAATAGTTGGAGTACTCGTTGAGGCCCCGCTAGCGTTACGAGTTGGAGTAAGCGTAATAGTTGGAGTATAAGTAAAAGTGGCAGCTGGCGCTGACGTTTCGCTGGCAGCCACAACTGGCACGGATGTTTCAGTGGCTACAGATTCAACTGTAGCAGGTACTTCTGTAGCGACGGGTTCCACTGGTGCTTCTGTAGCGGCGGGTTCCACCGGCGCTTCTGTAGCGGCGGGTTCCACTGGCGCTTCTGTAGCGGCGGGTTCTTCTACCGGTGCCTGAGTTGCATCCAATCCACCAGTGCCAGCCGCGTTTTCGCCGGTAGGGACACAAGACACCAATAGCAGCGAAACGATCACAAGCAGGGAAATAAACTTCAATAAACTTAAGCGTTTTTTCGTTTTCATATGGCCTCTACTTTTCTCTCACTCACTGGATAAAATACTTTCAAAATGCCGATATACTAAAAATCAAATCCATTCATAATAATGAATTATTATACCTAATAGCAGTCAAAAATTCAGAATTATTTTACTTTCAATAGTTTTTGAAACACTGCTGTCACAAATTGAACTGCCAACAACAGGAAAATCCTATCATTCACTACTAATTAGTAGGAACTTCCGCTAAAAAAGGGTTGAAATGGCTTTACCAATTATCAGGATTCTCAACAACAGCCTCCCGATTGCCTATAGACACGAGTCAGACTACCCGCAGCCTGCATCAGCAACCCGATCAAGTGCCCAGCGCCTCAAGTATCAACCCAGGGTAACCAGATATATGGGCATAATTTATTACACAAACCGCACAAAATTGGCTATTTTATTCCCTAATTAAAAAAAATGGGCTAGAATACACCTACTGGATAATATCATCACCAACCAAGGAAAGGTAACTACATCATGAAATTTTATATATGTTCAATCCGTAACTACATCTTTTTATCGCTATGCCTACTCTTACTGGCTGCGTGCCAACCAACAAGCACTCCAATCTCCACCTCCCCTACTGAAGCCGCAACATCTACCCCATCTTCAATACAGGAAGGGGTTCCCACTACAAACAAGATTAGCAAGAGTATTTTCCTAGACCCGGCTCTGGCCGAAGACAAAGATTCCTTGCAAATCACTCAATATCTTTACGAAGGATTGGTAAGCCTGGATGCCAGCGGTAAAGCCCAACCTGCACTTGCTGAATCATGGGTCATCTCAGACGATCAACTTGATTACATATTCACTCTCCGTCCCGGTCTTGTATTTAGCAATGGCACTCCCATCACACCGGACATAATAGAGGCCAATTTCAATCGCTGGTTTGACCCTGAAAATCCACTGCATGGGTCCGATACTTTCCCTGCATGGAAACGCATCTTTCTTGGCTTCCATAACGAGAAAGATGCCGACAAACGCGCCATATCCACAGTGGATGGCATTCAAAAGGTGGACGTGAATACCATTCTTGTCCACCTTAACCGCCCGGTGCCAGATCTACTGACCTACCTCGCTGACCCCGCTTTTGTTGTACTCGATATTGATGCGTTATCAGCTGGAAAATACGGCGGCCGCGACAGCGCCATCATTTCCAGCGGCCCCTACATCATCTCAGCCTGGACAGATGAAGGATTAACTCTTAGCCCTAATTCTAAATACTGGGGCACGATCCCTGAAGCCGACTTGAATTTCTCGTGGAAATAATGCCTTACAGTATCTCGTATATCTGAAGTCACCTAATAAAGAAGAAGAGTCAAATGAGAAATCGTTTGACTCTTCTTCTTCTAAACACATCTTAGACTACTTCCGTTAGGCAAGTGACAGATGTGGATTCTGCTTGGGAGCAGAAAAAAACTCGAAGCCAGAAAACTGCCTGACGCGAAGCGGACGAAGACTCCCCAGCGTAGAGTGAATGCTTTGTTGGGATGTTTTATCATCAAGGATACAACATCAAACTCAAAGCTTTTACGCCTAGCGAATATATTTCTTTAGTTTTTATATCCATCGCATAAAATATGGCATCTTAAAATTGTCCAAACATTGCAAATGTAATATAACCTCTTACAGGAGAGCGAGACGGAAACCCTTCCATATTAATCACCGTCTCGTCTTGTGACTTGAAAATGTCGCCAAGCAAAGGGGTTATCTCTGCTGTATTTAGGTCAAGAATAAGCAACTTGCTTGGCACCAGCCTGAAGAAAACAATGCAAGCGCCGTCAGGACACCAAATAGGGTGGGCATCAACGTCATTCACATGTGAATTGGTTACTTGTCTTAAGTTTTTGCCATTAGAATCCATAACAAAAATATGCATTGGTCCGCCATCATTGCTTGACGCGAAAGAGATGTTGTTTCCATCGGGAGACCAATGAGGAAAAGCTTCTGCATAAGGCGTAAATGTTAGCCTATCAATCACTTGAGTGTCGAGATTTATTTTATATATTTCATCATTGCCATCTTTATCAGAAACAAAAATAACTTCATGCCCATCAGCCGACCAATCTGCTTCTCTCTCGTTGACAAGGGTATCCATTACTGGCGTTTTTCCGCTGCCATCCTTATTCATAATATATATACTGTATTTCTTTTCATCTGTCCAAACTGCATATATGATTTTTGAGCCATCTGGAGACCACACGGATAACTGTTATCTCCTGAGCTCGTTAATTGGGTAACGTAACCTGTATCGAGGTTTTTCAGAAAAATTTGCTCTGCGGTTGTGTTGGGAGCTATATAGCTATAAACCACTTCGCCTGAAATACCAGAGTCTATCAATATAGGTGTAGGTGTATTAGTTAGGTAATGCGACGGAGTCGGAGAAGGAATAGTAATCACTGTCACGCACGAGGACAGGAAAAAAGCAATAAATAGTATGTTGATAATAGCTTTTATTTTCATTTGTTTATGCTATGCAAGGAACAGCCCAACTATATTTTATACAGCCATTTGACCATATAAGTCGCCTACATACCTCACTCCCCAACATATTGCGGATACACCGCTTTGTAGCCCAACAAGACAGCCACGAGTCCCAGTGTGGAGCCAATCACCTTTTGCGCGGTTTTGGATGGCTGCGCCATGTAGTTCCCATGCTTGGTTACGGCGCGGGCGGTCACTGCTTGTTGTAATATCTTTGCAAGTTTGCCTGTGGGAGCCTTGCCATCGCGCGCCTGTCCTGCCCGGGTGGCGAAGATGCCCAAAATATCCTGCACCGCTGACGGGTCGGGCTGTGCAAAATGGTCCCGTTGACGATAGACCAAAGGCTCATCTGACTCATTCCACGGATGCACATGGAAATGATTGGGTTCCACCACAAACGACTCGCCTGCTTTGATTGTCTTTTCGATTCCATCCAGTTTATATTTGGCAGCGCCTGAAATGATCTCGAAATTTTCCGTCCATGTGGTGTGCAGATGTTCGCCCAGATCAGTTTGGATTTTGGAATCAATCGTAATTTCCAATAACCAGCCCATGCCATTGGTTTCCGCCGCGCCTTCCAAGACGGTCAAGCGGGTTTTTGTTTTGGGATGCTCAAAATTAAAGCCTGCTTTTATCATAGGGATTTCTCCTCAATCATAAGTATGAATTATTTTTGTTTAAACCTGCAAAAAGGTGCATATATCAGTTGATAAATCTAAAAGTTAACCTGTTATATCTTTATCAGCGTTTTAATATTTTCAAATGTAGCAGGACCAATGCCAGAAACATTTGTAATATCTTCTATCGCCGCAAAGGGCCCATTCGTGGTGCGATAATCAATTATTTTTTGTGCGGTTGTTGGCCCAATCCCAGGCAGTGTATCCAGTTCTTCCAGAGTGGCTGTATTTATATTGACAAGCTCAACATTCGGGTCGCTTGTCGCGACTTCAGTGGATGACGGAAGTTCAACCGTGGTGTCATCTGCTGGCACAATTCCATCTATATACGGAATATCCAACTGCTGACCATCTTCTAATAGCGCGGCCAAATTAATTGCATTTACATTGGCTTCGGCCAGAATCCCACCCGCGGCGTCAATCGCATTCTGCACGCGCGCGCCTTCCGCAAATTCATACAAACCGGGGCGCGGCACCGCGCCAATGATATGCACAGTTACAGGCGCCTTGGTAGGCGCGGGCAACAACACAATCGGCGTGCCGGCTGGCGCACGCGCAACAAAAACCAAGACCCCTGCAAGCACAAAGCCTGCCATCACCCCAAGCAAAACATACAAAGCATTCTTCATGGGAATAATTTTACTCCAACTTCATCACAAGTAATTCATCGCCTGATTTCCTGAGCGCTCTGGCAATATTAAATATTTTTTTGATCCGCGCAAAATAACGCGGGAATTGTTTCTCAGCGATTTCGTGAAAACCAAATTTTTCATACATCGGCCCATTGTGCGAAACGCACATCAAATACAACGGCCTGGGAGTTTCACGCAGCAGCATTTCAATCACAGCCCGCGCCATGCCCTGCCCGCGATATTCAGGATGCACAGCAATCGAAGCCAGTTCGCGGATGTCTGCCCCGTGCGGCTTAATCTGTCCGCAGGCAGTTACCCGCCCACCGTCATGTACCGCCACGATGAAACGCTTCCAATCCAACCCTGTAGGATTGATTCCGACTATATCAATTAGGCCTTTAATTTGAGCCGACTCTGATTCCAAAGCGGGACGAATTTCATAATTTGTCATGTTGTTTTATCTCTTTATATCACGCCAGCGGCGACAAGAATTACCAAGGTGGCAATAAACCAATGAATCAGAAAAGGCCATACGAAAGATTTTGTACGCCAGGCGATCCAGCCAAAAGCAAACCCGCCAAAGATCGTGGAGAGGGTTTCAATATCGGGCTTGCCAATGTGCGCCAGCGCAAAAGGGACAGCCTGCAGCCACAACGCGTCAGTTCCAAATGTACGTGTGTACGCGAATAAAATCCAGCCGCGAAAAAAGAATTCCCACCCGATCAAATCAATGAAAGTTGTCCACGGCAGGCCGGGCAACAGCCTTTCGTAATAGGTCTTCATGACTGCGTTGCCGCTTCCCAGATAATAAATAACGGGCGTCATCATCAGAATACCGAGTGCCGTGTAGAGCAGCCCCAATTTCCAATCGCCAAAAGAGAAACCATATTCTTTTGGATTTTCACGGAATATAAAAACGATCAGCAACAGTGGAATGACAAAATAAAGAATAACACGATCCCAGTATTTGTAGGCGGTAAATGTGTAGTAATGGTCAATCACCAGTAGCAAAGTACTCACAATTGTGACAGTTGCTGTCTTCCAATTGATATTTAGTTTTTCACCGAGTAAATATTTCATCGCAAACCTTGAAACGCAGACATAAGTCAGGGTTCCGTTTATGTAATAGACGTATTGATCCGCAGCGCGTTAATACGCCGTGCGAGATAAGGCGAAAAATAACCTGCGTATTTTTCCCACAACTCAGGGAGTTGCCAATCATTGCCTGTAATTTTTTTGCGGCAATCTACAGAACCGCAATAACATTCAAATTCATCGTACGGCCCGCCATCAGACATCGCGTAATCGAACATTAATTCTTCGCCCGCTTTAATATCACGTAAGGCCGTCAATCCAATTTGGCCGAAGAATCCCAGGTTGGGGTCGCAGGCGTGATTAAAACAATCATTCGCCTCTTTCTCTTCGGCGGTCAATAAGTATAAATCTTCATCCACCTGCAAGACCCGCTGCGTAAAGCGCGGCATGGATGGGTCAAGCTCATCTTTGCGGGTAATTCGTCCGCCCCACAGCGAAACGAGTTCACCTTTGGCGATGTTATCATTTGCAAAAACACCGCATCTGCCTTCGGCATGGTCACGGGCTTCACACTTGGGGTTGAGATAGGAGAAAGAGGAGGAATTAATCATGCTGAGATTATACAAGAGAAATAAAAACGAGCGGCAATTTTTATTTTGCCGCTCGTTTGAAAAGCTGTATAGGCCTTATTTACTTCCACCTTCAGAATCAGAAGACTCAGCCGCAATTCGTTGCGCGAATAAAATCGGCAGGGCGGTGATCAACACAACCAACATGGCGGTCACATTGGTGATTGGCCGATTGCGCGGCTTGAGCATTTGACTAAATATCCAGATCGGCAGGGTTTGCTGATTGCCCGCTGTAAACGTTGTGACAATCACCTCATCAAACGAAAGCGAGAACGCCAGAATCGCGCCCGCCAATAAGGCAGTGCCCATATTGGGCAGCACAATATTCCAAAAGGTCTGGAATGAATTTGCACCCAGATCCATGGAAGCCTCGATCATCGAATTACTTGAGCGGCGAAAACGTGCCAGTACGTTGTTATAGACGACAACCACACAAAAAGTAGCATGACCAATCACAATCGTCCAGAAAGAAAACGGGATATGAATCAAACTGATCGCAGAACGCATGGCGATGCCTGTCACGATACCGGGCAAAGCCAGAGGCAGAATCAACATAAATGAAATGGCTTCCTTGCCGAAGAAATCAAAACGATAGACAGCGGCGGCGGCGAGCGTCCCAAGAATGAGGGCGGCGGCGGTTGAAAGAAAGGCTACTTTAATGGTTAGCAGTAAAGCGTCCTGCATGGCGCTGTTCGCTAGCGCTTGCGGAATCCATTTCAAGGTCAGGCTTGGAGGCGGAAATGTGTACGCTGATTCGTCTGTGGTAAATGCATATAAAAATATCAACCACATTGGAATATGTAAAAATAAGATTGCGCCCATCGCGCTGGATTTCAAAAGCCAGGAAGCGCGCTCTCCATTGGGCTGAGGTATTTTTTTAGAGGGCATCGAATGCCCCCAATTTACGGGCGATTAATAAATAGGTAATCATAATGACGATGGGTCCCATGGTAAAAGCCGCCGCCAGCGGAATATTCCCTGATGTGCCTTGATACGTTAACACGGCTTTGCCAATATAAAAACTTGAGTTGCCAAAAAGTTGAGGGACAATAAAGTCACCCAGCGTAAGTGAGAAAGTGAAAATAGAACCTGCCACGACACCCGGAAAAGCCAGCGGTAAAAGAACGGAGCGAAATGTTTGCGCAGGAGTTGCCCCAAGGTCACCTGAGGCTTCGATCAAGGATTTTGGCACACGCTCAAGCGCCGTCTGAATCGGAATTACCATGTAAGGAAGCCAGATATAAACGAACACGATAAAAATACCCGTTGCAGAAATGGATAAGGAAGGACCGCCAATACCGGGAAGTTGTAAATATAGATCGAGCAGCCAATTCAAATGAATCAGATGCGCAAACCACGAAATAATGCCTTCCTGCGCGAGGATCAACTTCCAGGAATAGACACGCACGACATAACTTGACCAAAGCGGCAGTGTCACGGCCAAATACAAAAATGTCTTCATACGCTTGGAAGCAAAACGCGCCATGTAATAGGAAAGAGGAAAAGCGATGATAACGCAGGCAATCGTCACGCTGGCGGCCATTATGGTGGTGCGTGAAAATATCTGCAGGTTTGTTGGGTCAAATAACTTTGCATATGTTTTGAGTGTGAACTCATGAACGACCTTCCCGGTAAAGCCATCCAAATAAAAGAAACTATTGATCAACATCGTGATCAACGAACCAATATACACCACAAGAAACCATAATAATGGCGGCAGAAGAAAAAGTGTAAGCACCACTTTGGGGCGTAAATAAAAATAAGTGGAGAGTCGATTTAGCATCTTAATCTCCCAAATAGCTAACGTGCTCTTTTTTCCAAAACAGGCGCACCTGCTGGTTTTTTGCTTTCATCACATCCATCGATGTGGTCTTCAAATTTTGCTCGACCACTACCAGATCACCGCCGCCATCGAGTTCAACAAGGTAACGCGTATACAGGCCGAGGTAGATCACATCCCGCACTCTGCCGTCGGCGGTAAATGTATCTGCTTCTGGTTGGTCACCAGCCAGGCCGAGGCGGATTTTTTCAGGGCGAATGGAGAATTTTGATTCTGAACCTGTAATTCGTTTTGCGATTTCTCCAACAATAAGATTGGAAACACCTACAAAGCCCGCTACAAATTGCGTGGATGGATGCTCATAAATTTCGGAAGGAGTTCCCACCTGCTCGATTCTTCCCTGGCTGAAAACTGCGATGCGGTCACTCATGGTTAACGCTTCTTCCTGATCGTGTGTGACAAAAATAAACGTAATGCCAACTCTTTGTTGAATGGCTTTAAGTTCTATCTGCATTTGCTGGCGTAATTTCAAATCCAATGCGCCAAGCGGCTCGTCGAGCAGCAACACTTTGGGATGATTGATCAGCGCCCGGGCAAGTGCCACGCGTTGTCGTTGTCCACCTGAAAGCTGGGCGGGTTTGCGTCCTGAAAAACCCACAAGCTGAACAAGATCGAGCATGTCGTCCACCCGTTTTTGAATTTCACTTTTGGCGATCTTCTTGATCACAAGTCCATAGCCCACATTTTCACCGACTGTCATATGTGGAAATAAAGCGTAGTCCTGAAAAACTGTATTTACATCGCGCTGGTAAGGCGGCAGATTGGAAACATCCTGCCCGTATAAAAGAATCTGTCCTGAGGTGGGGCGGTCAAACCCAGCAATCATGCGTAAGCTGGTTGTCTTGCCTGAGCCGGATGGTCCAAGAAGGGAAAAAAATTCGCCGTCGCGAATTTCAAGGGAAACATTATCAACCGCCTTAACTTCGGCAACCAGTTTTTCCTGCTTTACTGAAAAAACACGGCTGACATTTTTAAATTCAATTGCTGTGGTATCGCTCATCTTGTACCCTCACAACACGTTCCTGCCGCGCCATGCCAGTAGAGGCACGGCGCGGCAGGAATAAACATCTTACAAACTATTGTCCAACGATCTTTGTGAATTCCTCAGCCCAACGGTCATAAGTAACACAGTCACTTTGACCATTGCCGCATTCGGCAATAGGCGTCTTCCAGAAATGAATCTGGTCAAAGGTGTCGTACCCATTTGCAGCACAGCCTTCTGTACCAAGCAAGTCGCTGGCGCCATCGCAGGCAGCAGGAACAGATGGAGCAGAACCGAACCAGGAAGCAACGTCACCTTGAACTTTCGGATCGATGGAGTGCTCAAGCCAGAGATAGGCACATTCGGGATGAGGAGCATTGGCAGCCATCATAGTGGTATCAGCCCAACCGGTCGCACCTTCTTCAGGAATGGTGCTGGCAATTGGAGCTCCGTCAGCCTGTAAAAGGTTGACTTGAAGAGGCCAGGAAGGAGCGGCGACAAAGCCTTCGGTTTTGAAGTCTTCGATCTGAACCAGATAGTCGCCCCAATATTTGGAGGCAATCTCACGCTGACCGGAAAGAAGTTCCAAGGCGGCGGCAAATTGTGCTTCGTTCAATTCATAAGGGTCTTCAATTCCCAATTCAGGATTGTGTGTCATCAGGTATAAAGCAGCGTCTGCGATATAGATGGGACCTGAATATGCCTGCACGCGATCTTTATTTGATTCGCCGTCAGACAAGGTTTGCTCTGTAAAAATAACATCCCAGGAGGTCGGCGCTTCGGGGAAAACTTCGGTATTGTACATCAAGACATTAGGACCCCATTGGAAGGAAACACCATAATGTTTGCCGTCCACAGTGTGCCAGGGAGCGTTCTGTAATCGTTCATCCACTGTGTTATAGGAAGGGATTTTGGTAATATCAAGTTCTTGAACAGAATCACCAAAAACAAGGCGCAAGCTGGCATCACCAGAAGCTGTTACAAGGTCGAAGCCGCCGCTGTTGATTAACTGCACCATTTCGTCAGAGGTGGCAGCATCTTTCACGGTCACTTTGCAGCCGGTCTCAGTTTCAAAGGCAGTCACCCAGTCATAGGCAGCATCATTCGCGCCGCGTTCAATGTAACCAGGCCAGGCAACAATAGCCACTTCACCCTCGCCGCTCATCGCGGCTGGGGCCTCAGTTGCGGCAGGAGCTTCGGTTGCAACAGGAGCTTCGGTCATGGCTGGGGCTTCAGTTGCCTCGTTGGCAGGAACTTCGGTAGCAGCAGCGCCGCCACAAGCGGAAAGGACAAAACTAGCCAACACGAACAGTACCAGCAAGTTAAATGCGATTTTTTTCATTTCTCTCTCCTTATTAATATTAAGTTGGTTAAAATTAGTGCGCTGAACAAAAAGTAAATGTACAATACTTCCGTACCACCTCCTCTCAAGGTGAACATACTTACAGCGCCATATCAAAATGGATACGGCTATTTTGATATGGCAATTATATGGAACGATAGCAGGAAGTCAATCGCCGATTTCCGATTACAACAACGCAGGGTCTTCTGTCAGTTGAAGCGGTATAATCTTGAAAATAATTTCCTTCCGGAGAGATAACAATGACCGACCTTCCCATCTACCCGCTTTCAGATGAACACAAAATGATTCGCGATGCGGCGCGTGATTTTGCTCAAAAAGAAATTGCTCCAATTGCCGCAGAATATGATGAAAGCGGAGAGTTTCCGCACGCCACGATGAAAAAAATGGGCGAACTGGGATTTATGGGAATCGAAGTCCCTGAGCAATACGGCGGCTCAGGGATGGATGCGCTTGCCTATGTTTTGGCACTTGAAGAAATCTGCAAAGTGGATGCATCCCATGGCGTGATCATGTCGGTCAACAATTCGCTGTATTGTCATGGCATTTTGAAATTTGGCACAGAAGAACAAAAGAAGAAGTTCATTACACCCATCGCATCCGGCAAGGCGATTGGCGCGTACTCACTCACCGAGGCGCAAAGTGGATCGGATGCGGGCACGATGAAAAGCTACGCCACGCGTGACGGGGATTTTTACATTTTGAATGGTTCCAAATCCTGGGTCACTAGCGGCCCCGTGGCAGATTACTTCGTTGTCTTTATGATGACCGACCCTGAGAAAAAGCAAAAAGGTGTCAGCGCATTTCTCGTAGACGGAAAAACCAGCGGATTAAAGCGCGGCAAGAAAGAACCCAAACTTGGCATCCGCGCTTCGGCGACCAGTGAGTTGACTTTTGAAAACTGCCGCATCCCCGTTGAAAATAGACTCGGCGCGGAAGGCGAAGGCTTCAAAATCGCCATGACCGTGCTGGACGCAGGCCGTATTGGCATTGCCACACAAGCGCTTGGGATTGCCGAAGCTGCCTACGAAGCCGCGCGCCAGTATGCGGGTCAGCGCGAAGCGTTTGGTCAACCGATCGGCGCATTCCAGGGAACAGGATTCAAAATCGCAGATATGAAAACGCGCATTGAGGCATCCCGTTTATTGATTTACAATGCCGCAATTGCAAAAGAAAAATCAAAACAAACAAATGGACGGTACTCGCTGGAAGCATCCATGGCAAAATTATTTGCATCCGAAACAGCCATGTTCGTTACACATCAGGCCGTACAAATTCATGGCGGCATGGGATACAGCAAGGAATTGCCCGTGGAACGCTATTTCCGTGACGCGAAAATTACAGAGATATACGAAGGCACAAGCGAAATCCAACGCCTTGTGATTTCGCGCAGTGAATTGGGAATCAAATAACCGCCGCAGTTTTACAGATATCAATGGCGTTGTCCATTTATGAAACTCTCAAAAAAATTAAGCGCTTTTCTTTTTGACACATCCGCCCGCAAAATCTGGCTGGGTGTTGGCTTGATTCTCACCATGCTCGGACAATCCCTGATCAGGGAGCCGTTGCCGTTTGCCGCTTTCAATAACATTGCCGAGCTATTAAATCACTGGAATAAAATATTTTATTTATCATTAAACAATCCTGTCAATGTTTTGATCGGGCTACTATTGATTTTATTTGCGGCAATCATTTATAGCCGATTGTTTAGATCAACAAATGAAGCTATGGATATACAGCCGTCATTTATCAACAGTAAAAATTGGGCGGGCTGGAATAAGTCACTCCCCTGGTTAATTGCCAGTCTCAGCGCCTATCTATTGGTACTGATTCAACTTGCCAGCCATCGATATTCAAATTTACTTTTAGGTGTCTGGCTATTCAGTCTTTTGGGCTTCACTTTTATATTTTGGAAAAACGAAAACCAAGAGACAATGATTTCAAGCCGCTCCGTGAGTAATTTGGATGGCGCCTATATACTGGCGCTTTTTGCATTTGCAATTGCCGCAGGAGCATATCTATTAAACGATTTACCTGCTGGCTGGATCCCTGACGAAGGTCCATTTTGGAAAATGGCAAGGAGTATTGCACTCGGTGAGAAAAGTCCGCCATTTTTCGATTTTGGGGTGTTTACGTTTCCAGTTGCAAGTTCCATTTTGCAAGGGTGGATCATGCGTTGGGCGGGCGTCACGATGTGGGGCTGGCGCTTCTCTTCGGTACTCCCTGCCGCCCTCACTGTCATTCCGCTTTACCTGCTTGCTTACGAACTATTTGATCGCCGCGTAGCCATTGCCGCAAATGTGCTCATGATTATGAATCCATACTTCCTGACATTTGCGCGTCTGGGATATAACAATTCTCAATCATTATTTCCCGTAACGCTGTGTATCTATTGGCTTGTCATCGGGCTTAGAAAAAATAGCCGCTTTTATTTATGGCTGGCAGGGCTGGCCGCTGGACTTGGCTTTTACACCTACTTTTCTGCTTGGTTGGGATTGATTGTTCTTGCGCTCGTTGTTTTAAGTCTCCCGCTGGTACAGGATCTAAAATTTCAAAAAAGTATCATCTCGTTGGCGATCATTCTGGCCGGCGCATTCGTTGTTTTCCTGCCTAGAATCTTGTATGGCGCGAGCGGAGACACCCCCGTCCAATTGCATTTCAAAATCTGGGAAACAGGCCCGATCAACACCTTTTATGGTCGGCACATCTTCGGAATAGATCGCATCGCGCAATCCACTATTTTTATGATGAGCGATCAAGTTGAACTTTTTTACGACCCAACACTGTACGGCATTCTCTTTATACGCGGCGTTGTTCGTTCAGCCGCAGTATTATTCGACCCGATTGGGTATATAGACCATCCAATTATTTTTGGTCTGGCTGGGATTGGTTCCTCCATCTTTTTCATTCCAGGCTTGGGGATGGCACTCGCAAACTTCAAAAAAATGCGCTACCGTATTCCCTCTTTATGGTTTCTTGCAGGTTTCTTTTTTTTGGGAGCGCTTTCTTCCTTTGCGCCGCGTCCTACGCATATGGTTGCCATAATCCCTGTGCTGGCTTTTATTTCAGCCATCGGGCTTGTGTCTTTTCTGGACGCACTATTAAGTAAAAGTTCATATGTAGTTGAACAGATCTCCAACTGGAAGAAAATCGCAACCGCCATCATTTTATTGTTGATTAGCGTTACAAGTCTCTTTCAAGCCTTCATTCTGACACCCTATGCCTATCTCCCGCCCAGCGCAGACGATTATATTTCCTGGCTGGGGCGTCAGACTTCTACACCGACAAAGATATTCCTCGTCAATCATTACTCAACCGAACGTAACCCAAACGATGAAAGTTTATTAAAACTCAGCCCGCATAAGGTATCCTTCTTTACTCGTGCAGAACTCGAATCAGACCCAACTCAGATGGAAACATGGAATCATTTTATTGCGTTTGTTGACCCGAAAGAAGGCGGGCAATACGCCGAATGGATGGCGCAAAACATTCCCAATGCCCATCTACAGCCAGCCTATGCGCCGGGAAAACGCTTACGCGGCTATATTGTCACGGACATGCAAGTGAACAGCACTATGAACATCAGTATCGCTTATGGCTTGCAAACTCTATGGAATTCTCCCGCGCGGATAATTTTCATCCTGTGCGGAATCGGTATAATTTCATTTTTATGGCGAAACAAATATCGAATAAAATAAGCAGCTCTTCATAAAAACAATTTTCATATCACAAACATGGCAACGGCGAAAACATGGATAGAATTACACTCAATATTTAGAAACCTATCCTAAAAGAAACAAGAAGTGCAGACTTCAGTCCGCAAAATAAAGCAGGCCGAAGTCTGCGCTCCATTATTCAAATAGAATCATAATAGGATCTGTACAAAACAAAAATGAATTTTCTAAAACGACATTCTCTTTTTGAAATTATATTAATCACAATAATTTTGAGTATTCACCTGTACGCAGCATTTTCAGATGCGTATAATTTTCCCAATACCTTGTACTCACGTGATGATGCATATTATTATTTCAAGGTTGCCCAAAATATAACCGAGGGCTTGGGCAGCACCTTCGACGGAATCAACGTATCCAACGGCTATCACCCGCTCTGGATGATCGTTTGCATTCCCATTTTTGCCTTTGCCCGATTTGACTTAATTCTGCCATTACGCATATTGCTGATGGTTATGGCTGGCCTTAATGCCGCCACCGCCGTATTGATCTACAGGCTGGTCAAGGAAAACCTATCGCAGGCGGTTGCCTATCTGGCTGCAGCTTTTTGGGCCTTTAATTTATATATCCACATGACCGTGTACGAAAGTGGCCTCGAAACTCCTCTGGCTACTTTTGCGATCATGCTCTTCATTTACAAGTTATCTCAATTTGAAAAAACATGGCGCACCAGACCCGTTACCAAACGTGAAGTTGCCACTCTGGCATGGATTGCGGTCGTGGTCATGTTTAGCCGCCTTGACCTTGTTTTTATCGCGGTTCTTGGCGGTCTTTGGATTGTCTTTCGTGGCAAGCCGATTCGCTTCCTCGCTCCGTTGGATATGGTCATCATCTTTATCTCAATGACTTTCTCGGTTGCGTTCCGCACAGGGCTTGAAGCATACAACAGCATATACGCCTCTTCAGCCGTGGAAGCTGTATTCATTGCGATGGTGATTAAGCTCAGTGCGCTTTATTTCTTTGGGGCATATCAACACCCGCGTACAAACTCAGTTTTGAAAATGTTACGGCAAACTTTGTCGGCCCTAACAATCAGCACATTGATCGTCACTGGTTTATACGTCATACTCAATCTGCTTGGAGTGGGAAAAAACTTTCCACGCAGCGCATTTCTTCTGGATTGGGCAATCAGCACGGCGCTCATTCTTGCTGTCCGATTCGCCGCCTATTGGTTTGGCGATGAAAAAATAAAAGCGAATTTTCAACAAGTCACGCCCATCAAAGAATTTCAAACACACTGGAAAATCTGGTTCTCAGATTCACTGACCTACTACGGCATCGTCGGCGGCGCGCTCGCTGTATACATGTTTTATAACAAGATCGCTTTTGGCACATCCAGCCCCGTTAGCGGACAAGTCAAACGCTGGTGGGGACATCTACAAAACACGGTATACGATTATCCCGCACTCAACTGGCCGTCCTTTTTCGGCATTAACTATGAATGGGTCTACGATGCCTGGAAACCCGCTGTAAATCTACTAATCCCAATTGCAAAATTCTTACGTCCCATCTACCCTGGCGCAGACACAGTGGATGAGCGGTACTACATTGCCATGCTGGTTTGCTCATTGGTCATTCTACTGATTCTATTTGTTAATGCGCGCCAGTCTCTGTGCGCATTAACAAACATGGCGCTCATCCCGCTCATGGCAGGCAGTGGATTCCAAATCTTCTCGTACACAACCACCGCCTATGGCGGCGCAAAAGAATGGTATTGGACGAGTCAGATGATATTAATTACATTGGTTGGCAGTCTGTTGCTTCATTTGATCCTCCAACCACTGCAACAAAAAATAAATATTCGCAGATCGTTTGAATTTATCTCGCTGGCATTTTGTGCATTTCTGGCATACACAAACGCAGCCTATATCATGGCAATCATGCGCTACGACTATTATCCAGATGATAAATCCTACACGGAAGTTGCAGACTATATCAAAGAGAACACACTGCCCAATGAAATCATCGGCATGACGGGCGGCGGAAATGTGGGATACTTTATTCAAGACCGCACCATCATCAACATGGACGGCTTAATCAACAGCTACGAATATTTCCACGCACTCCAAAATGGAGAAGCACCGCAATTTCTTCACGACCAGGGCATGACCGTTATTTTTGCAAATACACGCCTACTTCAACTGCCGCCCTACTTTGGTCAGTTTGATCCCTATCTCGAAAGTTATACGGTCTATGGCGGCAAAGGCTTGTTGTATCTTCTGGCAGAGCCAAAATATTAAGGCGATGTCTTCACGAAAAAGATTTCCAACCCAAACACATTCAACTTAACCTCAGGCATCTCTCACATCTCAAACAACGCCTCACTACATACCCGCCGCCTGCTTCTGTTTTAAAAGCATTCTCAATCCTTATCTTTTTGTGTTATAAAATTGTGAACCTGGATCATCCATGAACAAACCGACTTTACGAGTAACCCTCCTGCTATTGCTGGTGTTATCCCTAACAATGTGGAATGGCTTGCGCCTATGGACATCCCTTGCATGGCAGCCTGCGCTCAATGAATTCTCAGCACGGCCTTCACCGATAGTCACAGCCTTTAGTGGCGCGGTTTGGGTAATTACAGGCGCATTCCTACTCTGGAGTATTTTGCAGAAAAAATCCTGGGCGGTAAAACTGCTCCTCGGGGCCGCAGCAGGCTACACCGTCTGGTATTGGACCGAGCGGCTTGTCTGGCAAAATCCACATCCAAACTGGCTGTTCGCTGTTATAGTAAATCTGGCAGTACTTGTCTTCATCCTATTTAATATAAAATCATTGTCGAGAGAGGCTTATGAGCGAAAAATCGAAAATCCAAAAATTGACTGATCTGAAAGCGCAATCACGCCTCGGTGGCGGGCAAGCCCGCATTGACGCGCAGCACAAAAAAGGACGACTCACCGCGCGCGAACGTCTGGATTTATTGCTGGATAAAGGTTCCTTCCGCGAAGTGGATGCTTTCGTCATTCATCGCACCCATGATTTTGGGCTTGACCAACAAAAATTCACAGGCGACTCAGTGGTGACTGGCTGGGGCACAATTGAAGGACGCCTTGTGTATGTGTATTCGCAGGATTTCACCGTATTCGGCGGAAGTTTGGGCGAAGTACACGCCGCAAAAATCTGCAAGATCATGGATATGGCGATGAAAAATGGCGCACCCATGATCGGGTTAAATGATTCGGGCGGCGCGCGTATTCAGGAAGGTGTTGTGGCGCTCGCAGGATACTCGGATATTTTTCTGCGCAACACCATGGCTTCGGGTGTTATTCCGCAAATTTCGGCCATTATGGGACCGTGCGCCGGCGGTGCAGTCTATTCCCCCGCGCTGACCGATTTTATTTTCATGGCGCGCGATACTTCCTATATGTTTGTGACAGGCCCCGATGTTGTTAAAGCCGTCACCCACGAAGAAGTGACTCAGGAAGAACTGGGCGGCGCGAGCGTACATTCTGAAAAATCAGGCGTATGCCATGTCGCTGCCGACAGTGAAGCAGATACGTTATATCTCATTCGCAAACTGCTTGGTTTCCTGCCGCAAAACAACATGGAAGATGCTCCATTTATTTTAAGCGATGATCCCCTGCGAATGGACGAAGCATTGAACAGCATCGTCCCAGATGATGCCAATAAACCATACGACATAAAAGAAGTGATCCGTATGATTATGGATAACGAACAATTTTATGAAATCCATGAAAATTACGCACAAAATATCGTTGTGGGTTTTGCCCGTCTGGGTGGTCACTCTGTTGGCATTATAGCCAATCAACCCGCAGTCCTCGCTGGCGTGCTGGATATTGATGCGAGCGAGAAAGCCGCGCGTTTTGTCCGTTTCTGTGATGCGTTCAACATTCCGATCATCACCTTTGAAGATGTGCCCGGCTTCCTGCCTGGTACTTTTCAAGAACATCATGGCATTATCCGCTCTGGCGCGAAATTACTGTATGCATATTGTGAAGCCACTGTACCCAAGTTGACCGTAATCACACGCAAAGCGTATGGCGGCGCATACTGCGTCATGTCATCCAAACATATCCGTAGTGACGCGAACTTCGCCTGGCCGACAGCCGAGATTGCCGTGATGGGGCCTGACGGCGCGGTTAGTATCATCTTCCGCAAGGAACTTGATGCGGCATCTGACCCCGTACAAAAAAAAGCGGAGTTGGTTGCAGAGTATAAGGAAAAGTTTGCCAATCCATATGTTGCTGCACAACGCGGATACATTGACGATGTGATTGAGCCAAAGGAAACCCGCCCGCGCCTGATCAATGCTCTCGAAATGTTGAGCAACAAGCGCGACGGCAATCCTGCCAAGAAGCACGGAAACATACCGTTATAAATATGAAACCAAAAAAATCACTTATGTTTAAAAAAGTCCTGGTTGCAAATCGTGGTGAGATCGCAGTCCGTATTATCCGTGCCTGTCGTGAGCTTGGCATTGGAACTGTCGCAGTTTTTTCAGAAGCAGATCGTAACGCGCTTCACGTCCGCTATGCGGATGAAGCCTATTTGATCGGTCCCGCTCCTTCACGTGAATCGTATTTACGCGCCGATAAAATTTTTGACGCCGCCAAAAGATCTGGTGCAGATGCAATCCATCCTGGATATGGATTCCTTGCAGAGCGCGAAGATTTCGCTGAAAAATGCGCTGAGCTGGGAATTACATTTATTGGTCCCAAGCCATCTTCCATCGCTGCGATGGGAGATAAAGGCAAAGCGCGCGCAACGGTCATTAAAGCCGGTGTGCCTATTGTGCCTGGCACAGAAGATGTTGGCAATATGACCGATGATGATCTTCTGCGTATTGCGCCGACCATTGGGTTCCCATTATTGATCAAAGCCACGGCGGGCGGCGGCGGAAAAGGCATGAGAGAAGTCAAAAGCCTGGAGGAAATGCCGGCCCTGCTTGTGTCCGCAAGACGCGAAGCTGAATCCGCTTTCGGCGATGGAAATGTCTATTTGGAGAAATTAATCGAAGGCGCGCGCCATATCGAATTTCAGATCATGGCAGACTCATTCGGTAATGTGATTCACCTTGGCGAACGTGAATGCTCCATTCAGCGTCGTCACCAAAAACTTTTGGAAGAGTCGCCATCTTCTTTTCTGGATGATGAGCTGCGCGAGAAAATGGGAAGCATTGCCGTAAAATCTGCACAGGCTGTAGATTATGTCAACGCAGGCACAATCGAATTCCTGGTGGATAAAGATCGCAATTTTTATTTCCTTGAAATGAATACACGCCTGCAAGTGGAACATCCCATCACAGAGATGGTCACAGGTGTGGATATCGTCGCCGAGCAGATTCGCATCGCACGCGGCCGACAACTGAGTTACACACAAGAGCAAATCAAATTCAATGGTCATGCCATTGAGTGCCGTATTAACGCAGAAGATCCATTCAATGGCTTCATGCCATCCACTGGACAAATTACACACAGTCTGCTGCCTACAGGCCCTGGCGTGCGCGTGGACACAGGCGTTTTCCCCGGTTTTGAGATTACACCTTTCTATGACCCCATGATCGCAAAATTAATCGTCTGGGGTGAAACGCGCGCACAAGCCATTTTACGTATGCGCCGCGCGCTTGAAGAATATCGTATTGTCGGCGTGCGCACCAACATTCCGTTCCATCAAACATTGATGGATTCGCATCGCTTCATGGCGGGACAATTTGACACACGCTTCGTGGAAGAACGCTTCTCGATGGATGACGCTGTAGAATCACGTACTGCCAATTTGGAAATTGCAGCCATTCTCGCCACACTGGTAGCCCATCAACAAAGTGAGCGCAATGCCAATATTGTGCGCCGAAACGAACGCGACACAAGCAACTGGAAATGGGTCGGCCGCTGGGAACGCATGCACCGCTGACAATTTTGCGATTGAGGTCAAATAATGAAATATATTACAACGATTGATAACCAGGAATTTGAAATTGAAATCGTAGACGAGAGTCACATCCGCATCGGTGACCGTTTACTCGAAGTTGATTTTGAAGCAGTAAGCGGACAGCCTGTCTTTTCTCTGATCCTCGATGGCAAATCGTACGAATCTTTTGTGTATCAAGGTGATGAAGATTGGGAAGTTCAAATACGTGGACGGCAGTATCAAGTTAAGATCGAGGACGAACGCGAAAAGCGCCTAAGAGCCGCAGCAGGCGGAGGCTCAATAGAGGGCGGCGAATTCCATCTCAAAGCCCCGATGCCGGGTCTTGTTGTTGCAATCCTGATAGAAGAAGGTCAGGAAGTTAAAAAAGGACAGGTAATGCTGATCCTTGAGTCGATGAAAATGCAGAATGAACTCAAAGCCCCGCGGGATGGCATCATGGGTCGTATCCGTATAAAAGCAGGCGAGAGTGTTGAGCAAAGACAAACCCTGCTAAGCCTGCATTAACACCATGAACGGACATGAAACGGAAGCTAAATTTTATGTACGTAATTTAGGGAAGATCGAACTGCGCCTTCATGAACTGAAGGCGCAGTTGATTCAGCCGCGCATTCACGAAAGCAATCTACGCTTCGATAATGAACATAGTGACTTGCGAAACAACAGCCGCGTTCTACGATTAAGACAGGACGAAAAAGCGCGTTTTACTTTCAAAGGCCCGAGCCAGGAAAAAGAAGGCGGCGTACTGAGCCGACAGGAAATCGAATTTATCGTTGAAGATTTTGAAAGCGCCAAACAATTTCTGGAAGCATTGGGCTACAAAGCAGTGGTATTTTACGAAAAATTTCGCACAACCTATGATTTATACGATGCTCACATTATGCTGGATGAATTACCGTATGGGGAATTTGTAGAAATCGAAAGTGAAAGCGTCGAAGCAATTCGAAATATCGCAAATCTGCTTGGTCTGAATTGGGCAACGATCGTAAACGCAGGGTATCACTCATTATTTGAACGGGTAACAGAAAAATATAAACTGGAATCCTCACAGTTAAGTTTTTCCGCTTTGGAAAATATAAAGATCACGTCCAAAGACCTGGGGATTCAAACCGCCGATTAAAAGTCCCCGCTCACGCTTGATGTCACAAACCAAAACAGTATGCTCTATTGGAGACAATCATGAAATCAACCGCTATAGATCAGCTCTCAAAACATGTCCCTGAATTAAATTCATCCAGCGGCAGGGTAAAGATCACGGCCTATGCGCTGTTGCTGCTTGCACTCGTCACCGCTTATTTTATAGTCACAGATCATATCCCCACTTGGAGTATTGACAGCGAGATCATCATCGCCGCATTGGGTTTTCTCGTCATGGGGCTATTCTTCTCGCGCAAACAAGCCTATCAGGAGAAATATAAAGAGCTCGCCTATCGAAAAGCCTTTGCACATTACGCCATGCCCGCACACGCACTTATCCTGGGAGCCATAGCTCACGCGGGCTATATGAATGGGCCCGTTATCCCTACAGGTTGGTGGACGGTAGTTTTCTTTATACTCGGCTGGTTCATGTCCTGTATCGGCGCGCTTTTATGGATTCGCAGCGCGTTCGACTGCGGAGCGGAAAACCTTGCCTTCCTTCATGTCTATCACCCTGAGAAAGAAAAAGTTGCAAAATCTGGTATTTATGGAATATTACGTCACCCCATTTACGCAGGCATGTTAATGATAAGCACGGGGCTGGCCTCGCTGAACGGAAATGGAAACTCTCTTGTATTCATTATTTTTATTCCGCTTGGATTTATCAGTTGGATTCGTCTCGTAGAAGAAAAAGAATTAATCGAACGTTTGGGAAAATCCTATCTGGAGTATCGCCAGAATACGCCCGCCTTCTGGCCGAAACTCCAGGATACAGGAAAGTTTTTTGTATTTCTCTTTACAGGAAGATAAAATTCAATTCAAACTAAAAAATTTCTCGATCATGTACCCACTGAATCGACTCCACACCGCAATCCATCCCCAAGAATAAAGGCAATAAGGATTTCATCTGAGCAGACTCTCCCGATGTGAAAAAGCAGATATCCCCATTTTGCTTGATTTCATTAAGCATCTCACCCGCTTCCAGTAGACGTTTAGCCTGCCTCGCCACCGAGGGAGCTGGGTCTATCACCCGCACACGCTTCGCGTCTCCCACAATCTGTTCAATCAGCGGAATCACGAACGGATAATGGGTACATCCCAATACAACTGTGTCGATATCTTTTTCAAGCATGGGAAGAAGTGCGTTTTCCAAAATCATTCTTGTTTTCTCTGAATCCAAATCCCCATTTTCGATCTGCTGCACCAACCCCGGGCAAGTATGCTGAAACAATTCAACTCCTGCGCCGAACCTTTCAACAACAGAAGCATATAATGCGCCCTGAAATGTTGCAGGGGTTGCCAGCACACCCACTTTACCAGTCTTCGTTGTCTCTGCTGCTGGTTTCACAGCAGGTTCCATCCCAACAAATGAGACATCTGGAAACCGCTCGCGCAGATAGGTTAACGCAGCGGCAGAAGCCGTATTACAAGCCACAACAATTAACTTGGAATTTTTCTCGAGTAAAAATCGCGTAATTCCCTCTGAAAATTTTTGAATTTCCTGCATTGGCCGCGGTCCGTAAGGGACATGCCCCTGATCGCCGAGGTAGAGCATATTTTCCGCTGGCATGATCGCGCGCATCGCCCGCAACACGGAAAGCCCGCCAACGCCAGAGTCAAATACACCGATGGGATTATTTGGAGAAATCATGGGGCATTCATTTATTTCGAAGAAGCATCAACAAATGACTTGAACAATCTCTGCATCGACAGTTGATCCGTCAACCATTCAGGATGCCATTGTACGGCCACAGCATAAGGATGATCGGAGATTTCAACAACTTCTACAAGCCCATCGGGGGCATGGCCGACAACACGCAATCCGGGCGCAATATCTTTCAAACCCTGATGATGTAAACTATTTACATTCAGTAATGTCTCGCCAAATATTTCAGCCGAACGGGAAGTCTCATCCACATGCACGGGGTGGACAATTGCTCTGCGCAAATTACCGGGATAGTCATGGTCAATTGCGCCTATAAGCTGGTCTATTACATGCGTATAAAGCGTGCCGCCCAAGGCAACATTCATTACTTGTGCGCCGCGACAAATGCCCAATAAAGGCTTGCCATCGTTAACAGAAGAGCGCATTAAACTGATTTCGGTAGCATCCCGCGCATCGTCCACGCCATCAATTCTCGGGTGGGGTGAACCGGGAAAGTAATCCAAAGAGATATCTCCGCCGCCCGTGAAGAGAATCCCATTAAGTTGCGAATATAGTTGTTGCAAATCCTCTTCAGGAAGTATGGATGGAATCGGGATCGCCAAACCTCCTGCATTGATCACAGCCTTCACATAAGAGTGCTGAATCGTAACTATGGGATGACCATCAGGATCTTTACCGTTACGTGTGGTAATTCCAATCAATGGTTTTGACATAATGCCTCCTTGAAAACAAAAAGGGCGCCGATGAGCGCCCTTTTTTAGATATTGATTAGTCGAACTTTTGCTTGAGGCGCGCGCTCTTGCCAGTGCGGTCACGCATGAAGTACAACTGCGCACGGCGCACTTTGCCATGGCGCTCCACCACAATTTTATCAATACGCGGAGAGCGGAGTAGGAATGTGCGCTCAACGCCCACACCATTGCTGGCCATACGACGCACCGTTACCGATGCATCATTACCACTCTTACGCAGGCGGATCACAATTCCCTTGAATTCTTGAATACGTTCGCGGTCACCTTCTTTGATCTTAACATGCACGCTTACGGTATCACCAGGACTCAATTGTGGGATTTTCTCATTAATTTTGGCCTCAACGGCCTTAATAAAGTCTGTCATTTTCGCTCTTCCTTACGATTTTATTTGTTTAGATTTCTGAAATGCGACTGCGAAGTATAGCACGCATTTTCTGATATCACAAGGATATTTTTGGATTTTCAGAGGCTGCCGTTACACATATTTCCTGACGGCCAGCACAGCATTATGCCCGCCAAAACCAAACGCATTACTGATGGCCAATGAAATTTTTACTTCGCGTGACTTGTTCGGAATGTAATCAAGATCACATTCGGGGTCAGGGGTTTCGTAGTGGATCGTCGGCGGCAAGATGCCTTCCCGAATCGCTTGAACGCAGAAAATCGCTTCCAGCGCACCTGTAGCGCCCATCATGTGCCCTGTCATAGACTTGGTAGATGAGATTGGGGTCTTGTAAGCCAGATCACCAAACGCCGCTTTTACTGCGCGAGTCTCAGCCTGATCGTTCAAGAGCGTACCCGTGCCATGCGCATTGATATAACCCACATCTTCAAGGTTTGCATGTGCAGAAGATAACGCCATTTTCATGGCCGCTGCGCCGCCCGCGCCGTGATCGTGAGGGGCGGTCACATGGAAAGCGTCTGCGGTTGCGCCATACCCTGCCAGTTCTGCATAAATAATTGCACCGCGCGCTTTGGCGTCCGATTCGCGCTCAAGCACCAACACAGCCGAACCTTCTCCCATCACCAACCCATCACGATTTTTATCAAACGGCTGAGGGGTCATCGAGTAATCATCATTATGCCGAGACATGGCACCCACACGGTCAAACGCAGCCACGCCCGTTGAGGTAATTGTCGCCTCAGAAGCGCCCGCCAAAGCAGCGTCGATCATGCCCGTACGCAGCATCATCAGGGCTGTGCCAATTCCATCTGATCCCGAAGCACAGGCAGAGGCCACAGAAAAGCACGGGCCTTTAATTCCAAATTCAATAGCTGTCATCCCGGCGCCGCCGTTTGCCATCAACATCGGAATCAGGAACGGACTCACGCGCCGCGGGCCTTCTGTATGATTGGTTATTGTCGCTTCCTGCAAGGACTGTAAACCGCCAATTGCAGAAGAGATAATAATGCCAATTTTGCCTGCATTTGATTCTGTAACTTCCAAACCTGAATGCGCCAAAGCTTCTCTTGAGGCCGCTACTGCAAACTGCTCAAAACGGTCACGCCGGCGGGCTTCCTTCATATCCATATAATTTTCAGGTTTAAATCCTTTTACCTCTGCAGCAATACGCACCTGCAACGGAGCAGAATCAAACAATGTGATTGGCCCAACACCAGAAACACCTGTGATTAAGTTACTCCAGGTTTCTTTCACATTTAAACCAAGAGGATTTACTGTCCCCAATCCTGTAATAACAATTCGATCCTGCATTCGTCCTCCAGCAATAAAAATTAATAGCACTGATTAGCTTTACATAAAACCCCAAAAAATCGAAAACGTGACGCTGAACAGCCTACTCGTTTTGATAAATTCCCCTCTTCCAGATTTTCATGAAAATAAACAACGCATCAGGGCGTAACCGAAACCTGCCCAGCCTTAATCAGCAGATTCATCCTTTCAGTTTTTCGCGCCACTCCCTTTGCAGAAATCCGTAATGATATTCACTTGTATACAACCCATTGAATAGAAAGCTTTCAATAAAATGTGCCTCGCGGCGAAAGCCAAGTTTTTCCAAGGTACGATATGAAGCGACATTCTCCACATCACAATCTGCGCTGACACGGTGCATATCCATATCTTCAAAAAGATAATCAAGCAGGCAGGGAATGATTTCAACAGCATAGCCCCTGCGCCAATATTTTGAAGCAATGGCAAAACCGATTACAGATTGCCTGATATCTTCCTTTTTGACATAACATCCGATATCGCCAACAAGTTCGTCAGTTTCCTTCAAAGCAACCGCGAACTGAATCCAATCGCCTTGCTTCGGGGCAAATTTATCCTTCATGGAAGAAACAAACTTCTCTGCTTTTTCGCGCGGATAGGGAATCCCCCAGCCTTGGTATTTGGCTACATCAGGGTCATTCCTATATGTAAAAAAATAATCAAGATCATTGTCATTGAAATTTCGCAGGATCAACCGCTCGGTTTGCAAATACATCCTATTCTCCAGGCTTGGGAATGTAATCTCCCTCCACCCACTCCTCACCGTTGGGGCTGACTTCCTTCTTCCAGACAGGGACAATCTCCTTGAGGCGGTCAATGCCATAGCGTGCCGCGTCAAACACGCCCGTGTCACGATGTGCGGCGGTACACGCAATCAATACAGTCGGAGTTTTAGGATACAGTTTGCCAATCCGCTGGACAATGGCAATGCCTTCGATGACAGGCCAACGTTCACGTATTTCATCTGCCACCTGCTTCATCTTTGCTTCAGCCATCGGGATGTAAGCTTCATACTCAAGGTATTCTGTTTCATGCGCGCTGCCGCGTTTGGTTTCACCGCGCACCATGCCTGTGAAGATCGCCGCCGCACCTGTTGAGGTCAATGTGACCTGTGCCAGCAAATCATTCAAGTCAATTTCAGATTCGGTGATTGAGAAAATAGTTGGAAGGGTGAAAGGTTTCATAGTTACAAGTTACCCACCCGAGACGGGCGGAAACATACCAATCTCAGCATTCAACGGGACAACCGCCTCATCAAATGCATATTCACGATTGATAGTCATCAGCACAGACGACATGGATTCTTTCAAGTTGGGATAGTCTATTGACAATTTATCTTTGAGACCTTGAATCGTCAGATCGTCTGGAATATCAAGCTCTAAGGACTTCAGCCCTGCGCGGTCACGGATGGTTGCAAAAAATAAAAGTTTTATGTGATTCATTAAAATTCCTTTATACAAAATCTAAGGTCAAAGACCTAAGGTTAAAAGTCAAAAGTCGTTGACCAGACCTTTGACTTTTAACTTTCGACCTTCAACATAGTTATTCATTCACGACATCACCAGATTGCCCGCCATGTTTTTCAATCAAGCGGATATTTTGAATTCGCATGGTTTTCTCGGCGGCTTTCGCCATATCATAGACAGTTAGTGCAGCAACTGAAACTGCGGTCAATGCTTCCATCTCTACACCTGTCTTGCCAGTTACTTTTGCGGTGGCAGTAATCACAACCCCGGGGAGAGATTCGTCGAGCACGAGGTCTACATCCACTTTTGAAAGGAAGAGTGGATGACATAACGGGATCAGTTCCGAGGTCCGTTTGGATGCGCTGATTCCCGCAATCTGTGCCACAGTTAAGACATCCCCTTTTTTGATCTGGCCTGCGCGAATCAGGTCAAACGTTTCGCGTTTCATGTGGACTTCGCCGCGCGCAATGGCAACCCTTTCAGTGTCAGGCTTCGCACCAACATCCACCATATGCGCACGGCCGTGTTCATCAAGATGTGTAAGTTTTAACATGCTCAGGATTATACACTGGTATAATTCGCGCGCTATGGAAAACCTGTTAGGACATCAAATCACCGGCTATAAAGTACAGACCGCTGTTTACGAAGGCCCACTGGACCTTTTACTGAGCCTGATCGAGCGCTCTGAATTAAATATTACCGCCATTTCACTTGCCACCGTAACGGATCAATATTTATCCTATTTGCACGGGCTTGAACAAATGAAGCCTGATGAAATCTCTTCGTTCCTTGTGATCGCGGCAAAACTGGTACAGATCAAATCAGAAGCATTATTGCCACGCCCCATTGAACGCGAACCCGGCGAAGAAGATCCCGGCGTGGAGTTGGTTGAATTATTGATCCTGTATAAACGCTATAAAGAAATTGCAGGCTGGCTGGTGGAACGGCAGGAAAATAACCTGCGCACCTATTTGCGTGTTGCCCCGCCACCCAAAGTGGAAGCGAAACTCGATCTTTCCAACTTAACCCTTGAAGGTTTGCTGGTCGCCGCAGAATCAGCTTTTTCAAAAGACAAGAAAAAAGAAGCGCTTGCCACCATCATCTCTGCGCCACGCGTGACCATCCGCGAGAAGATTGATTACATCACCAAAACCATGAAATATATTCAGCGCATGACCTTCAGCGGCTTGATCACAGACAAATCGACACGCATTGAAATTGTAGTTACTTTTTTAGCCATGCTTGAATTGATAAAACGCTATCACATCACCGCCGTTCAAAATGAATTATTTGGTGAAATTGAATTTGAGAAAATGGGCGAATGGAAAGACGACGAAGAAATTGAAATTGAGTTTGAGTAGCAACCTTGATAAGCCCGATAAACAAAGATAAAAAAAGACCTCCTGTACAGTTTGTGCTCTCACACAAAACCACAACAGAAGGTCTTTTTCTTTAGTCGTCTCAGTCTAAAAGTAAAGACTTATTATGTTTACAAAAATTACTTCTTTTTGCTTTTCTTGACAGGCTTGTCTTCTTCCACAACAGCCATCGAAGGTGCAGGAGTCTTGGAGCGCATGACTGCCCAGGCAAGCACGCCTAGTAAAGCCACACCCACTGCCCAAACTGCCAGCCGGGTTCCACCAGTTGCGTCTGCATATTGCACTATGATCGGAGCAATAATCACGGCTACAAGGTTAACTACTTTGATCATCGGGTTGAGCGCAGGGCCAGCCGTATCCTTGAATGGGTCGCCGACAGTATCGCCCACCACGCCAGCCTTGTGACGCTCAGAACCTTTACCAAGATTTCTGGCTGGGTCTTTGGGCTCATCTTCGATCAACTTCTTGGCATTATCCCAGGCACCGCCGGAGTTATTCAAGAACACAGCCAGCAATTGACCAGAAACGATGATACCCGCAAGAAAACCGCCAAGCGCTTCCACTTGCAGGAACAGCCCAACGACAATTGGAGTCACGATGCCGAGTAAAGCGAGGGAAACCAATTCTTTTTGAGCCGCTGTGGTTGAAATTTCCACTGCCTGAGCATAATCAGGTTTAACTTTACCTTCAAGAACACCCAATTTGAACTGACGGCGAACTTCCAAAACAATCAAGGAAGCCGCGCGCGCAACAGCTTGAATGGCAAATGAGGAGAACAACCATGGCAAAGCGCCGCCAATCAACATGCCCACAAAAACCTGCGGCACGTCAACGCGGATACCAATTGCCTGAATCTGCTGAGCAAGCTCAATACCCTGAGCGGCTTGTGCGCGAGACACATCCACAAGGAATGAGCCGAACAATGAAACAGCCGCAATCACAGCAGAGCCAATAGCCACACCTTTTGTAATGGCCTTGGTCGTATTACCCACAGCGTCCAAGTCAGCCATGATTTGCTGGGCATCTTTGGTAGCCTTGTCTGTTTTACCAGACCAGGCCATCTCGCCGATACCATTTGCATTATCAGAAATTGGGCCAAACGAATCCATGGCCACATTGTTACCAGTAAGGGTAAGCATCCCGATACCTGTCATGGCAACACCATACAAAATAAAAGTTGAGCGCCCAACAGCGTTCAGGGCTGGGTTATCAATGGTGCCAAAAATAGCAATGGATGCAAGAATGGTAATTGCGATCACAAGCACTGACCACACTGAAGATTCAAAACCAAGGGAAATGCCGTTGAGAATAAGAGTTGCAGGACCTGTATCAGCGGCCTTCTTAACTTCGTTTACAGGTGAAGCATGTGTGCCTGTGAAGTATTCGGTTAAGCGATCAATCACAATCGCAAGCAAAACGCCCACGCCCACAGCCGTGGGTAAACGCCACCAGCCGCCCCAGTTCGCCATCTCAGGGTCGTTAAGGTAAAAGAAACCAGCCACAAAGAAAGACACAGCAGAGATCAAAGCCGAGGTTAGGAAGCCGCTAAAGATCGCCTTCATGGCATCTTCACTCTTACCTGTATCACCTGCTTTAACAAAGTATGTTCCTACAATTGAGGAAAGCACACCAATACCACGCACGATGAGCGGGAAGATAATCCACTCAAGGCGGCCGGTAATGTGCCAGAGGGCCAGACCAAGAATCAGGCCGGAAACGATCGTTACTTCATAAGATTCAAAAATATCAGCGGCCATACCAGCACAGTCACCGACGTTATCACCGACGAGGTCAGCGATCACAGCGGGATTTCTCGGATCATCCTCAGGGATGCCTGCTTCTACTTTACCAACCAGATCAGCGCCGACGTCGGCAGCCTTGGTGAAGATACCGCCGCCCACGCGCATGAACAAGGCGAGAAGCGTACCGCCGAAACCAAAGCCAAGCAAAGCATCGGGCGCGGCAATACCAAGTATCATAAAAATAATCGTTCCACCAAACAAACCAAGACCGTCAGTGAGCATGCCGGTTACAGTGCCAGCACGATACGCAATACGAAGCGCCTCGCCAAATGAACGCCTGGAAGCGGAAGCCACACGCACATTCGCTTCAACCGCCATACGCATACCAATGCGTCCAACAGCCAGTGAAAAACCTGCACCCATCACAAACGCAATCGCACGAGCGAACCCAATCAACAATTGAACTTGTTTATAAGCAACCGCATTTCCTTCAAGTGTCATAGATGCAACACAGGCCTTAATTGCGTCTTTCGCCGGTCCAACTCCTTGGATAACAGTACAATGCCATTCAGATGCTTCAGGAGATGGCGGGACGATATAGACTGAGAAAAAAAGTACCACAGTCAAAATAGCGATTAAGGGCAAGATGGAGCGTAACTGCTTCTGTAAATAAGCGTTCGCTCCATCTTTAATCGCATTCCAAACTTCCTGCATCTTTTCAGTGCCTTTGTCTTCCTTCATAATCTGGGAGCGCAAAAACACAGCATACAACAAACCAACAATTGCAATTCCAAAAACAGCCCAAATCGCAGTTGTCTCTAACGGAGTAAGTCCCATCTCAAACATGTAGGTTATTCCTTCCGAAGATTAAGAATGTGCATAGGCTTTCGCCCATTAAGCAGAGAGATTTTACAGTTGCAAATAGAATGTGTCAAGAAATGCGGTAAGGATATATGGAGCAGTCTCATCATAAAAGTTGACATTAGAATATAAACCTGATACCATTTGGCGAAATTAGACGTACCCTTAAGGAGAAAAAAAACATGCTCCAAGAAATTGAAACCCAACTATTCACACTAACCCCCGCAGCAAGCCAGGCGGTAAAAGATATTCTTGAAGAACGCAAACTTGAAGGATATGCTTTGCGCGTCTATGTTGCCAGCGGCGGTTGCTGCGGCGTCAACTTTGGAATGGCACTTGATAACAACTTCCGCGATGTTGACACCACATTTGACACCAACGGCGTGCAGGTAGTCATTGACAATGTTTCCATGGACTATTTACGCGACGCCACCATTGATTTTGTAAATGACCCTCAACGCGGCGCTGGTTTTGCAGTTAACAGCCCCAACGCCAAAAAGGGAAACGGCGAAAGCTCATGCGCCTGCGGAAGCAACAGCAATAGTGATGCTGCTGGCGGCTCCTGTGGTTGCGGCGGCGGTTCCTGCGGTTGCAGTAACTAATCCTAATTTATAAATAACAAAAAATGACCGTGATATCACGGTCATTTTTTGTTAAGCGATATTGCAATGAGTCTTATCTGCCGCGCAAAAAAGAAATCAAAGCGCCAAATCCGCCTATAAATCCAAGGCCAAAAATCAACAACCCCATTGGGATGCGGTTTACAACAGATACATCATCCACAAATATGACAGCATCCAAGGGGGCTGGAGCTGTAAAAGTCGGTAAACGGGTGGGGGTTACCGGGTCAATAAATGCAGCCTCCAATGTTGGGTCAATAGTTGGGGTGGAACCCGGGGTTGGCGTAGAGGGAGCAGGCAAAATTGGCAATGCGCCTGATTTAACTACTTTTACAAAAGGCGCGTACACCCAGGCAACTGACCCAGGAACACCAGGGTAATATATTTTGATCCAGTTTTTATCTTCGGAGTATCCATAGGCTGGCACCTCCTGCCCTGCCAGTAAAATGCCAATAGCAGGATATAGGTAGGAACTTGGGCCTGAATACACACTCTCTTGTGAGCGGTTTTCATCCAGATATAACGCTACGCTCGCGCCGGAGGGTGTTCCGGTTACAGTTGGGACAGAACCAGTTGGCTGTTGAGCAAGCACAGAGGGTTGTAATGGTGAATAAAAAGAAAAGCCTATCCCCAAAAACAGTAGGAGTATTAAAATAATAAATTGAACCTTCGGTGTGAATATCATTTTAATCACTACCGGCGAAAAAACACGGAGAGTAAAAATCCGATAACACCCAATATAGCCAAAGCAATAATAATAATTCCAACAGGAATCGAATTACTGGCAGGCATGGAGGGTGATTGCGTATAAACTGTAATCATTAATGCTGGGGGCGGTGTAAAAGTTGGCAAACGTGTATTTGTAGGAATAATAATATATTGCGCAGCCAGAGTAGGATCGATCGTAGCTGTTGGAGGAGGAACAGGAGTTGGAGGAGGCTCGACCACCAATAATACGCCAGGAGAGACCTGCACCAGCGGTGAATATACCCAGCCCTTATTATTAGGCGCTCCTGAATATTCAATTTGAACCCAATCACCGCCCGCAGACCGGCCTAACGCCGGGGCGGTTGCTCCGCGTAGTAAAGTTCCTACTACCGGATAAATAGAGGAACTTGGCCCCGACCGTACATTGATTTGAGGTTCTTCTGTGATTACTGTAATGAACATCCCTGTTCCAGCCGAGGGAGTCTCTGTTGGTTGCTGAGCCAGCACAAGGGTTGGGGTGGATGCGGAAAATATCCAAAGAAAAAGAAGGCTGATAAGGGCGGGAAAAATGTTGGGGTGAAACCAAGTTTGCTTCATTTTCGTATAACTCTTAAGGAGAATCGCAAAGGCGATTATAATCTACTTCATGGAACGAAGAATTTTTCACGGAAAAATTAAGCCGGTAGATGTTGCACAAACCTTACTGGCAGAATTCAATCAGGGTAATCTACGCGCACAAACACTTGGGCAAAGCGACAAGTTGGTTGTACAAATAGGTACTCGACCCGAAGCCCAATCTGGCGGGCAAACGGCAATGACAGTAACCATTCAAAAGGTTGAAGACGGCATTATGATTGAACTAGGCCAACAAGTTTGGTTGGGAGTAGCCGCCAGCCTTGGGATGAGCGCATTGGCCGCATTACGTAACCCGTTTAGTTTGCTGGGACGGCTGGATGATATTGCTCAAGATATTGAAAACCTGCAAATAAGTGAGCGCATCTGGCAGGTGATCGAACAATCGGCGAGGGCAGTTGGCGCTTCCGCCGAGCTCTCAGACAAGCTCAAACGGTTGACTTGCGAATACTGTTACACAGCCAACCCGGTTGGAGAGCCTTCCTGTGCGGCTTGCGGCGCACCCCTTGGAAAATTACAGCCTCTTACCTGTCGACATTGCGGGTATGTAATTAAAGGCAGTGATAAAAAGTGCCCGAATTGCAAGCAAATTGTATAACAGGAAAAGATAATACAAAATGAATTTGAAAGAACTTGAAGCACGCCTGCAATCCCTGATAGAAGTGGATTTATTAAATGTACTCCCTGGTAAAAAAGTGGAGGATATCATCATTCAAAAACTGGCAACTGCAATTCAACTTAATGCCATCAAACTGGAAGATGGTTCAATGGCCGCGCCAGATGTGTACACATTGGTAATGCACCCTCAAACATCCGCTAATTGGCAGGATCAACAATTACTTACAGTACTATTACACTCCATTACGACTGCGGCCCAGGAAGCAGGTTTTAGGTTTACAATAACCCCAACAATTACCATCTCAACAGATGATAAAATATCTATAAGTGACGCAGAAATTGTGACATCACACAGGGCTGAAACCATGGCTGAAACAAACGCAACTCCGCTAAATACTGGAAACCTTGAAGACACCAGCAAATTACCAGAAAACGCCTTTTTGATCGTAGAAGGAGTGAAGGTATTTCCGTTGGTGATCTCTGTAATCAATATTGGCCGCAGACTGGACAATCAATTGATCATTGATGACCCGCGTGTATCCCGTAATCATGCACAACTACGCTCGATCAAAGGCCGCTACGTGGTTTTTGATTTGAACTCAACCGGGGGCACATTTGTAAACGGTCAACGTACCAGTCAAAGCGTACTATACCCAGGAGATGTTATCTCTCTGGCTGGCGTTGCGCTTATTTTCGGGCAGGATAACCCACCGCCTCACCCAGAGATAAAAGATACTGCTCCGTTACAGAGGTCAACCGCAGACCGCCCAACCGCCTCATTAAAAGATCCTCACTCCACGGCAAAATTCAAGAGATAAAAATTTATGAGTGGTCCAATTGTATTAGCCCTACGGCTGGTCATGACTCTTACCTTGTATGGCTTCCTTGGTTGGGCTTTATATACGCTTTGGCGCGAGACACAAAGACAGGGACAGGCGCTCGCAAATCGTCGTGTTCCTGGCATTAGTTTAATGATTAGGCATGAACACGATACCCCAATTCTAAAACATTTTTTTCAGTCAGAAATTACATTGGGGCGCGACCCCGGATGTGACGTTCCGCTGACTGACGACACAGCATCCACAAGGCATGCACAATTATCCTACCATCACAACCAGTGGTGGCTTGAAGATATAGCATCTACAAATGGGACATTTTTAAATGAGGCCGCAGTGAATATGCCAACAGTCATCACCTCCGGTGATGAGATCATATGTGGAAGCACACATGTAATTATCAGCCTCTCAGAAAACATATTTATTGAACCTACACAACCCCTGGAGAAAAAAAGATAATGGAAAATATATCCATTGCGATCATTGGTGGATCAGGCTTATATCATATGCCCGGCTTACAGGATGTAAAAGAATATAATCTTGATACTCCATTTGGAAAACCCAGCGCGCCGATCATCTCTGGCGTCCTTGAAGGAACACGAATCGCATTCCTCGCACGGCACGGAATTGGGCATCACATTACGCCCACCGAAGTTCCATATCGCGCAAATATTTACGCCCTTAAATCGCTTGGCGTAAATCGTATAATCAGTGTCAGCGCCTGCGGTTCACTGCGCGAAGACTATGCTCCAGGGCACATCGTTATCCCTGACAATATATTTGACCACACCAAAGACCGCGCTCGGACATTTTTTGGCGACGGGCTGGTGGCACACGTTGGAGTTGCCAATCCGTTTTGTGATGATCTTTCAAATCATGTGGAAACAGCAGTTCGTGCAACAGGCGCAATTACACATCGCGGCGGCTCCTTAATCACGATCGAAGGTCCGCGGTTCTCTACAAAAGCAGAATCCCATGCCTATCGCGCGTGGGGCTTGTCTATTATCGGTATGACAGCTTCCCCCGAAGCATTTCTCGCACGGGAAGCGGAATTATGCTATGCGACCATGGCACATGTCACTGATTATGATGTCTGGCATGAAAGCGAAGCCCCGGTAACGGTTGAAATGGTCATTCAAACATTACATAAAAATGCGCAGAAAGCCCAAGAAGCCATTCATAACCTCGTTCGCGAACTAAAACCCGAACGCAACTGTCAGTGCGGACAGGCATTATCCACTGCGCTAATTACTGACCCCACCGTAATCCCTGCCGATACACGCAAAAAACTTGATCTGCTAATCGGTAAATATTTTAAATAAATCCAAAACTCCTCCCTTATTTGTAAGAGAGGAGTTTTTTTCACAACCCAAAAATGATGTACCATTGAAATATGCATGACTTAATCCAAAATCGCCTTTTACGCTGGGCGGCATATTTCCTTTTTATCAACTCCCTAATTCTGACACTATCGCCAGCCGTGCGCGAACGCTCATGGGATGTAGACTATAGAATGTCGCATTGGTTTGGTTTTTTTGCATGGGTAGCGCTTATGACCTTCGCAAACCGCGCCACCATTCGTCACTTACCAGAGCGCGACCCCTATCTACTACCAGCGGCCGCACTTCTCAGCGGCTGGGGTCTCCTCACCATTTGGCGGCTTGACGAAACCTTTGGCATCCGCCAAATGATCTGGCTCGGCATCAGTACAATTATTTTTATTCTCGCTTTATACACTCCACACAACCTTACCTTTCTTAGGCGCTATAAATATGTTTTATTAAGCAGCGGCTTGATCATCACCGCGCTTACATTATTATTTGGAGCAAACCCGCTCGGGTTTGGGCCACGCCTGTGGCTTGGATGCTGCGGCGTATATTTTCAACCTTCAGAGCCGCTCAAACTTTTGTTGGTCATTTATCTTTCTGCATATCTCGCCGACCGTATCAGTATCCATCTTTCGTCCCTGCCTTTACTAATACCCACATTGGTTGTCACCGGGCTTGCACTTTTGCTTCTGCTCGTTCAACGTGACCTTGGAACCGCCTCCATTTTCGTTTCAATTTTCACCGTTTTTATTTTTCTAGCAACAGGCAAACGGCGAGTCTTGCTGGGCGCAGTTCTCTTTTTATGTACAGCAATGACCATTGGATATTTTTATATAGATGTCATTCACATTCGCGTGCAAGGATGGCTCAACCCGTGGAATGATCCTTCAGGGCACTCCTACCAGATTATCCAATCTCTGCTCGCAGTTGCAAATGGCGGCACATTTGGACGCGGCCTCGGAATGGGAAGTCCGCTTCTCGTACCCGTTGCCATCTCAGATTTTATATTTTCTGCCATAGCGGAAGAAACGGGGCTGATCGGGACCTTAGGCCTGCTTGCCACCATTTGGCTGATTCTCGCTCGAGGCATCATCGCCTCGCTACGCGCAGCAGACAGGTTTCGGCGGTATCTTGCAGCGGGTATTGTGGCATATCTTGGAATTCAAAGCCTGCTCATTATTGGCGGTAACCTACGCTTACTTCCACTGACGGGTGTTACATTACCATTTGTTTCCTATGGCGGATCCTCCCTGTTAACATCCTATATTGCATTGTTCATTTTAGTAACGATCAGCAATGTAGAAGATAACGAACCTGCCCCACTCGAAAACCCAAATCCATATTCGATGTTGGCAGGCGTGCTTGCACTAGGACTCGCCGCGAGCGCAATATCTGTCGGCTGGTGGGCCATAGTCCGTGGGCCTGATTTACTAAACCGCACAGACAACCCCCGCCGAGCCATCGCAGACCGTTATGTTCCACGCGGCGAATTATTAGACAGAAACAATCAACCCATTAATATTACCGAAGGTGAAAGCGGGACCTTTTCACGCATATATCTTTACCCAAATCTATCGCCCATTACTGGCTATACGCATCCAGTGTATGGACAAGCTGGCCTCGAAGCAACGCTTGATGGTTACTTACGTGGTTTACAAGGAAACCCCGGAGCGCTGATGTGGTGGGAGCATTTGATCTATGGCACACCTCCTCCCGGCCTGGATGTGCGTTTAAGCCTCAGCCTTATATTGCAGTCCAAAGCAGATCAACTATTAGGTGGGCATACAGGCGCTATTGTTTTGATGAACGCAGAAACTGGAGAAATCCTTGCCATGGCATCTCACCCAACCTATGATCCAAGTAAACTGGATGATGAAGGTGAAGCGCTTGCGCAAAACCCGTCTGCGCCGCTGGTCAACCGCGCAACACAAGGCTTGTATCCAATTGGCACCAGTATGCTGCCAATAATCCGAGCGCAATATGGAGAAACAGTACCCACTGAAGTTGAATTAAAAACATATTATGAAAAACTTGGCTTTTATCAATCTCCAAAAATAAATATGCCGGTTGCCTCCAGCGCGGGCAATAATTCAACGCAAGACCTGCGTATCAGCCCATTACAATTGAGTATCGCAGCGGCAACATTAAGCAATCAAGGTGTTATGCCCACTCCACGTATCGCTACAGCTGTCAACACGCCTGAACAGGGATGGGTAGTGCTTTCAGCAGAGAATCAACCCATAAAGGCGATTCAAGCAATGGCGGCGAATGAAACGGCTCTTTCTTTCATCGTCGAGAGCAAGCCTTATTGGCAGCATGTAGGTCAGGCAAGTGTGGACGAAGATACGATCATTACCTGGCTGATGGCTGGCTCGTTGCCTGATTGGGGCGGCACGCCGCTGATACTGGTTGTTACATTGGAAGAAAATAATACTTATCTAGCTAAATATATTGGGGATAATCTTCTTGGCGCAGCAATGAGTCAATAAAGTCCGAATCAAAAAGGTCAGGCTCATCAAGCCTGACCTTTTTATTTACATATATATTATGAACCGCTGTCGCTGTCTTTGGCAGCATAACCTGGGCCGCCTTTGAAGAAATCGTAATTGGGTTTGATATCGGCAGTAAGGTCTACGGTTTCACCAGCAGCAAGCGCTTTGGTGGTCTCAAGCACAACAGGTTTTCCGTGGTGGTTGGTTCCTTCGAAATGACCTGTGAGGCCAACTTTGCTGATAAACTCGCCGCCCTTGGCGGTGTATGCAGCGGGAACTTCATCTTCAGGGAAGATTGCGGCATAGGGGCATTCGGGCACGCAAGCTCCACAGTCAATGCAAGTATCTGGATCAATATACATCCAGGGCCATTCTGCTACAGGCTGGCCAGGGACAATGCACTCGACGGGGCATACTTCAATACAACCACGGTCACGAATACACAAACTGGTAATAATGTGAGTCATTGGATTTACTCCTTGTGGAATTTTTAATAAACGTAATATGCTTATTATATCTGTGTTTATCTTTGTGACAAGGGGCATACGTATCACCTTCATGGCTATCTTAATCCGAAGCCTTCGCTCGGGATAATGTTGGAATACGAAATACTTCTTGCAATCATACTGACAGATTTCATGCCATGCTTATTCATTAGAATAAGGCGTAAAAATTCTATCAAGCCATAAAGGTCAAGTAAATAAATGGAATCGGTATCGTTTCAAATCCCCACAGGATACGGAGATTTACGTATTGCAGAAAAAGCATTGCGAAATTTATTGGCGCTGCACAAAGCTGAAGCCAGCATTATTGAAAACTGTAAAATCGCCCTGCAAGATTTATTAATGAACATCATTGAGAATTCTTATGGCAGTGATAATGGAAAAATGATCGGGGTAAAATTAAGAGTTGATAAAAAGCGGCTGATCGTGGAAATCAAAGACAGCAATATGCCTGTAAACTTAATGTTCAAATCTCTCACAACGCCTGATCCAGCAGAATTAAAACCTGGCGGCTACGATATGGCAATTGTCAAGGAATTAATGGACGACGTTCAATATCAATATAAAAATAATAAAAATATATGGACGCTGATTAAAAATATATAAAGATTGCCCACCGTCCACAGGGTATGAGGTTAATATTGTTTTTTTAAAGCTAAAATTCTCTACCGTACATTTTCAAAAACCAGCAATATTTTCGCGAGTTGATTGACCGCAGACAGCGGACGGCAATCGGTGGTCAATTGGGTAAAATTATAGTTTGTATGGTAGAGAAAGTTGAAATCAAATAGTTTGCGGGGTGACCATGTAGCGCTTCCCGCGTGCGGCAAGTAAATTACAGTCGGTTTGCAGGCCGCAGGTTGTGCAGCATTTTCCATCAGGACCGATTTCAGTTAACTTTCCTTTTTGCACCAGCAGATTAATCATGGATAAAACTGCCGACGGCTGGGCATGCATGGCACGGCTGATCTCAGACAGGCTTAGCCCGTGCTCTTTGCCTTCGAGTAGGTCAATTAAGTGCTTTAACATAATTCACTACCCAAACCCCAATAACAAGCCGCCCTGATAAATTAGAAATGCAACAAACCAGGCTACCCCAGTCTGATAAACCGCAGATGTGATGGCCCATGAAGTTCCGAATTCATGTTTGATCGCGCCCAATGTTGCAACGCAGGGAACATACAATAGGACAAAGACCAGCATCGACATGGCGCTCAACGGCGTGAACTGTCCCTGCAAAGCATGGCTCAAGGCTGTGTCATCGGCTGCCTCATTCGCGGGGATTAATTCCACGCCGGGCAGGATGCTGAGCAATATTTTCCCTGAATCAATGGTTGCGGTTATGAAACCACTCCCGATACCCATCACTTCTTCGCCAAAAGTAATTGACTCGGAGGGTATCACTTCTTCTCCGCTAAGATAAATTTGACTCATGGTACTGACGACAATTTCTTTTGCCATGAAGCCTGTTACGAGCGCACCGCTGGTCTGCCAGTTGCCAAATCCTAATGGAGCAAAAACAGGCGCAATCACGCCGCTAACCTTCCCAAAATACGAATCGCGTTGATTGGTTACGCCCCACGGCATGTTGAGTAACAGCCACATCACGAGTGAAGCAAACATGATGGTTGTGCCCGCCTTGCGGACAAATTCACGCGTATTTTCCCACATGTGAATCAGCACACTCTTCAATGCAGGCTGACGATATGGGGGCAATTCCAATACAAACGCAGACGAGCTATCAGGCTTGAGAATAGTACGCGTAAAGACCATGCCAGCCAGCATGGCAATAATAATTCCCAGTGCGTACATGGCCCAGATGACTGTCCCTGCACGTGCGCCGAAAAATGCCAAACCAAAAACAACATAGACTGGCAGACGCGCAGAACACGACATGAGCGGCACGAGCAGCGCCGTCAGGATGCGGTCACGGCGGCTGGCAATAGTCCGCGTGGCGTAGATGGCAGGGACAGCGCAGCCAAAGCCCAGAATCATCGGGATGAATGATTTTCCATGCAAGCCAACCACGCGCATGAAACGATCCATGACAAAGGCGGCACGAGACATATAGCCCGAGTCTTCCAACAAGGCGAGGAAGAAATACAAGATCAACAACCCAGGGACAAAAACCAGCACGCCGCCAACGCCCGCAACGATTCCGTCAATGACGAGGGAATGTATCCACGCGGGAGCAGTCGTCAGATTAAGAAGGAACGAGAATAAATGTGCGATGGGGCCGTTAATCATAGCGTCTGTCCAATCTAAAAACGGGGCAGAAACATCAATCACGAGTCTAAAAATCACATACATGATCGCGAAGAAAAACGGCAGGCCAAGCCACTTGTGTGTGACGATATCGTCAATGCGGTCAGTGAGGGTAATGCGATCAATAAGCGGGCGTTGCAGCGCCTGGCGCACAATGCCGTTGATGTACCCATAACGGCGGTCGGCGGTAAGCAGATCGACATCATCACCGAGCATGGATTTGACATGTTCGGCATTTTGCTGCGCGAGCGCAATGACTTGCGCGCCGTTCGGCATGGCTTGCACACGACTCAAAATATCCACATCACCTTCGAGTAATTTAATTGCAAGCCAGCGTTGGGGATAACCGCCTGTGTCAAATTTATTTTCTGCAAACGCATGGATCAGGCGCTCGATGGCGCGTTCAAGTTTGCCGCCATAATCAAGTTTGAAAAAAGATGGTGTACTCATTGTCTGCCTGCCGCGCGAATTGCTTTTGAAATTAAATCAGAAATACCCTTGCCTTGATTGGCTGTTGTAGACACAACGGGAATATTACCGAGCAACTGCGAAAGTTGCTCAAGATTAATTTTTGCACCATTTTTTTGCAGATCATCTGCCATGTTAAGCGCGAGCACCACGGGTACATCCAACTCCAGAATTTGAACGGTCAAATATAAATTGCGTTCAAGATTAGTAGCATCCACTACATTGATGACTACATCAGGATGTTCCTGAATCATGAAATCACGCGCAATAATTTCCTCAGGCGAGTAGGCTGTGAGACTGTACGTGCCAGGCAGGTCAACAATATTGATCTTCAAATGACCGTGTTGAACTTCGCCTTCTTTTTTTTCAACCGTTTTGCCAGGCCAGTTCCCAGTGTGCTGGTGTAATCCCGTTAACGCATTGAAGATGGTGGTCTTGCCCGCATTTGGATTCCCCGCCAAGGCAATCGTCAGATCAGACATTTTCGCCTCCCTCTAAAACCACTTCGATCTGCGCCGACTCTTCTTTTCGCAGCGCAAGATGATAGCCCTTAATAAAATATTCCACAGGATCGCCCATTGGAGCATTACGTTCGATCAAAATCGTTTCCCCTTTAATGATTCCCATTTCAGCAAACCGACGGCGCAAAGCGCTCTCGCCATTGATTCGCGTAATCGTCGCCCGTTGACCGGGCTGCAATAAATGAAGTTGTACTGGATTCGACATTTCGATGTTTCCTTATTGAGTTGGGTTTTCTTCCACGATAACAAATTCAGCCATTGATAACCCCAGCGCAACTTCTTTTTCATCTCCATTCACACGCAATGTCAACGGACCTTGAAGCGGCGCGGCTTCAACAACTTTTACTTGATATCCGGGTAAAAGTTTTCGTTCAAATAAATATTTAAGCACATCGGCGGCGGTCGCATTCACAGCCAGCACACGCACCGTCTCACCCACCGCAACTGTATTCAGCGGAATTCCATTCAACGGCGCAAATGAGCCATCCGCAGCAGGGATCGGATTTCCACGCGGACATGTTTTCGGATATCCCAAAAACACATCCAGAGCCTCGGTCACTTGCGGCGCGGTAGCATGTTCAAGCGAGCACGCCAGTTCATACAATTGCACCCATCCGATTTTCAAATGCTCATACAAAAAACATTCCCACAAACGCTGACGGCGCACGACATTGCATGCCACCTCGCGCCCTTTCACGGTCAGTGCCACGCCTTTGTATGGCGTGTGCCTCACCAATCCCTGCTCACTCAAACGCCGCATCATCTCATTCACCGAAACAGGCGTCACCCCCAAACGCTCCGCGAGGCGCGCAATCGCCACCATATCGTGGTCGCTTATTTCCGCCATGGCTTTGAGATACATTTCTGTGCTTTCACTTAAGTGTTGGGCAATCATAAGGTTCACCTATTAATTTATCTATGGTTGACCTTATTATTCCCGAATCCTTGATTCCTGACCATTGACGGATGTCATTTTTATATTGGATGGAAGTACCAACGCATCTTTCCCCGCCGATAGCTGATACAGATCAAAAAACAAACTCTGCCCTTTTGGTTTCTGCCTGCCCACCTGATAAAATCAAAGCCTTCCATGAAATTGTGGATGATATTAATAAGAACCTATCTAAAGCCACGGAGCGCGGACTTCAGCCCGCAAAATAAGGCAGACTGAAGTCTGCACTCCATTATTTGGATAGACTCTAAATCAAAACAAGGAGATATTATGAAAACAGCAAGTGGATTGGAATATGAAGAAACTCAGGCAGGCACTGGCGCGCAAGCCAAAGCTGGCGACACCGTGCGCGTACATTACACAGGCAAATTCCCCGATGGCAAAGTGTTTGACAGTTCTGTCAGCCGCGGCGAACCGCTTGAATTTCCGCTAGGCAAAGGACGTGTCATCCGCGGCTGGGATGAAGGCATCGCCCTGATGAAAGTGGGCGGCAAAGCCACTCTCACCATTCCGCCGCAACTGGCCTACGGCGAAAGTGGCGCAAGCGGAGTCATTCCACCCAACGCAACACTGATCTTTGATGTTGAATTGGTCGGTATTAAATAAAATAAAACAGCCCATCCAAATTTGGATGGGCTGTTTTATAGGTTGAAAAATTATCCGATCACGCTGTCTGTCAACTGGATAGCCAGCCCAATATAGGTTTCTGGCGAGAGACTCTGCAGGCGCTTTCGAGTTTCATCATCCACATCAACCGCTTCGCACCATGACCTGTAATCTGCTTCTGTTACAACACGGCCTCTTGTTTGCTCTTTGAGTGATTCGTATGCGCTGGGTTTTCCAACTGCGCGCAAGATGGTCTGCGCTCCTTCGGCGATGACTTCCCAATGGGCATTCAACTCAGCTTTGATTTTCTCTTCATCAGCGGCGATACGCTTCATGCCGCGCTGCAAGTTATTCCACGCCACCAGCGTATGTCCAAGCGCCGTCCCAAACGTGCGGCGGACGGTTGAATCGGACAAGTCGCGTTGCAAGCGTGAGACTGTCAATTTTTGAGCGTAATGTATGAAGAGTGAATTCGCAACACCGAGATTGCCTTCTGCGTTTTCAAAGTCAATCGGATTGACTTTTTGCGGCATGGTCGAAGAACCAACTTCACCCTGCACAACCGCCTGTTTGAGAGTCCCGTCGCTAATATAACGCCAGATGTCTTGAGAAAAATCGATCAGGATGGAATTGGTCAAGCGCAGCGCGTCGAAATAGCGGACCCAATTATCATACGGCAGGATTTGAGTCGTAATGAGGTTTGGTTCAAAATCAAAGCTGGCAACAAATTCCTGGCTAAATGAAAGCCAGTCCACTTGCGGAGTGGCGGCTTGCAAAGCATTGAAGTTGCCGACAGCGCCAGTTAATTTGGCTTCAAAACGATGTGCGGCAATTTCGTCACG
>Ga0105046_10000828_pt1 | contig 45466 bp, 42 predicted proteins | sample MAT03_FD_78385 | JGI IMG/M metagenome (GOLD analysis project Ga0105046, IMG submission 78385) | Freshwater microbial communities from Lake Fryxell liftoff mats and glacier meltwater in Antarctica - MAT-03 (megahit assembly) | ecosystem: Environmental > Aquatic > Freshwater > Ice > Liftoff... | reverse complement strand
TTGAAAAAATAAATTGGTACCCCAAAACAGTAATCATGATTGATGATCGTTTACATAATCTAAAATCAGTACAAAAAGAACTCGAAAGCCTCGGTATTGCTTTCATCGGATTTGAATATAAAGCTGCCGAAAAACTTCCCGCCTTTTTTGATAAGGAAGTTGCAGAATTTCAAATGAAATATCTTCTTGAGAATAAAGCCTGGCTCTCAGCTCAAGAAGCAGCTATACATCTAAACAAGCCGCTTTCAACTATGGCTTAAAGTTTATCAATTATAAATTATGTGCCATTAAACAACAAAGAACTTAGCATTACTTAAATCTTAACAAAGGGCTTTGCTGGTATTCTGGAAATGTAAGAAAAAGGTAACTATCGCTACCCTTTTTTATAAGATCCACCCTCTTCAACATCAAACAAAGACTTATACTTCCCATAGCCCTCTTTTTCTAAATCTTCCACAGGAATAAAACGAAGTGCTGCTGAATTAATGCAATAGCGCAAACCACTAGGATTTGGCCCATCATTAAAAACATGCCCAAGATGAGAATCAGCTGCTTTGCTACGCACTTCGGTGCGTGGTACATATAACTTGGTATCTTGCTTTTCTTTAATATTTTCAAATTCCAAAGGCTGATAAAAACTAGGCCAACCAGAACCTGAATCATATTTATGCAATGAGCTAAATAGCGGTTCACCCGAAACTCTATCAACATAAATTCCAGCTTTTTTATTATCCCAATACTCATTGCTAAATGCAGGTTCAGTGCCACTACAACGAATCACATCGTATTGCAGAGGTGTTAATGTTTTTTTTAATTCTTGTTCATTTGGAGCAGGCTTATCCCAGATCTTTTGTAAAAAATCATCTCGTCCTGATCCTGTTCTATAAGATTGGTAATGCTCAGGATTTTTTTCGTAATATCGCTGATGATACTGCTCAGCTGGATAAAAATTAACAAAAGGCGCAATTTCGGTAACTATTTGCTTAGAAAATCTTCCAGATTCTTGTAATTTCTGCATAGATTTTTCTGCCAGTTCTTTCTGCTGCAAAGTATGATAAAGAATTGCTGGTCTGTAACTAGGTCCTCGGTCAAAGAACTGACCACCTTTATCGGTAGGATCTATTTGGCGCCAAAACAGGTCCAACAGGGTATTATAATCTACCTTTTGAGGATCATAAGTTACTTGTACAACTTCAACATAACCTTTTTCAACATGATCTTTATAGGTGGGATGCTCGCCCTTCCCATTAGCATAACCTGCAAAAACTTCTTTAACACCATCAATTTTTTCGAAAGGATGCTGTATACACCAAAAACATCCACCAGCAAAAGTAGCTGTTTCGAGATTTGATTGATTAGATTCCTTAATCATAATTTCCCTTTAGAAAATGGTTGATGCTTCCATCATAAATTTTACCAAACTTGATAATCAAGATTGGATGAATATAACTATGCTTTAAACACTCAATTATAGTTAGTTATCCTCTTTTTTATTAATCATATTTCCAGCAAAGGCTCTTCGCATACTATCCACAATTCTCATGCTTTTTCTTCGCTCACTCCGTTTTTTCTTATCTGCTTTCTTCGAATCCCCTAATTTAGACTCATTTGAATCCAATTTTTCATGATATTGCCCCAAGATAGTTGATTCATCTAGTTCGTCGATATAGGCATAGGGATCACTCTTATTAAATTCCCTATTATTAAAAACGGTAAGAATAGCGTCATATGATAATAATTCTGCAATTTCTTTTGGGGTATAACCCTGCATATTCTTTATATCTCCATTAGCCCCTTTATCCGATTGGGGATCACCTTTAATGGTATTAGTATAACCAAAGATTAGCAAAACAACTCCTTCAAAATATTCGCCCTGAACGGCCTCGTGCAGCGGAGTATTACCATCGCAATCTTGTATATTAAGATCTATACCATCTATATGAAATAAAGTTGCAATCACTTGCAGTTCTTTTTCTTCAACAGCGTAATGCAAAGCAGACTTGCCGGACTTTAAATCTACTGAATTTATTAATGCCCCACTATCTCTCGCTTCATGAATGCATTTTTTCATCTCTTCCAGTCTTCCCGCTTGGGCATAAAATCTTAAAAGAGTATCTTCAGATAAATTATTTATATAAGACTTTAATTTTTTTTGCATCCTCTTTCCGTACAAAGCGGCTAATACGAAAATATCTGAAACTTCATCTTCAGAAATAGGATGAAATTTTATCCGCGAGCCTTCTGCTTCCCGAGAATTACCTCTTTTGTTACTCATAAATGGATTAGCATTATATTTTAATAAGGCCTTTACCGCTTTCCCTTTCTTCTCTATCAGTGCTTGTAACAAGGGGGTTCGACCAAACATATCTGCCTGTTCAATATTAGCGCCTTTATCTAATAAATACCTTATCATTTCTCCATGATCATTACTTACAGCATAGTGAATATATGCCTTATTTACGCTATTTAGATAATTAAGTGAAAGAAAATCAGGATGGAGAAATTGTTGATACGATTGATATGCTTTATTCCACCTTCTCATACTTCCATCTTGTGCCGCTATTCTAAAGTCGCTTTCTTTTGTTTGTACAGCATCGATAAGATTGCTTATTTTTTTTATTACTCGATCTAAAAAAATAAATTTTCGCGGTTTTTTCTTGCTTGGGTCTAACAAGGATACGTTAAACTCGGTAGATAAGTCTCCTGATTTATGGTGCACCTCAACAGCATAGGGATTATTATCATCAACCCGCGGAGAAGATTCATTACTACTTAAACCCGATACGTAATAAAGTTCATCATCAAATTCTTTTTGCCATTGCTCTGATAAAGGCAATAACTTAATACACATAACCACATCATCAGTAATTTGCTTTTTTTCAGTTACATCTAATTGAGCGCCAAGCCGTCTTATGTCCTCCAACTTTGGTAAAATTTTCTGTATCTGCTTCATCGAAATAAAATATTTTATGTGCTTTAAAGAATCAGCAATTTTCTCCAAGTGTTCAGAGGAATATTGTTTCTCAGAATGGCTTTTATGCATACACGTAACAGTGTTCACAAAAATTAAAATAATTAAAATAATAGTTAGTCTCTTCATTTGCCCTATCCCTATAAAAAGCTTTCTGTCATTACATGCACACAAAAGCATATTTTGCATATATAATAGATTTTACAGAGCATTAAAATCAAGTCTGAGATTTTTTTGAGTTTCATTTTACAAAAAGCTAATGATTTTATTTCATCAAACTCGTTTTATATTATAAGCTTAAGTCACAATAACAATCTTGAAGCAACCTAAGTTTTGCTCACCATTTTTCCAGAGGGCACTTAATGATCATCAATACAATTTCAGAAACCTTATTTTTCTGTGCCTCATCATGTGAAAAACCTCAGACATGTTACGTTGGCGCTAATGATAAAGATTTTTCGCCCATTACCAAGAAAGCCTTTTATTTTTTGCGCCATGGACAGACAGATCTTAATTTAGAAAGGCGACATCAAGGACAACAAAATACCCCATTGAATGAAACAGGAAAAGAACAGGCCCACCAAGCAGGCATAATTCTTGCTCATTATGGCATTAAGACAATATGCAGCAGCCCTTTATTACGAGCACAAGAAACAAGCGAAATTGTTTCAAAAAAAGTAGGCGCCGATATTCATTATTTAGATCATCTAAAAGAAAGATATAAAGGCGAAGCTGAAGGATTGTTATACAAAGAGTGTAGTTTTAGAAACTCATTTGATAACATAACCGATGAAAAGCCCTCAGGCGCAGAATCAAATAAACAGTTTTTGACCCGTACCATAAACGCCATCAACCAGGCCCTTGGAATGGCGGGCCCAGTATTAATAGTCACTCATGGCGGCGTATTGCGTTGCTTAAGTTATTATTTAAAAGTAAATTTAACCAATCAAATAGAACGCGCTAATTGCCTACCATTATTGTTTGAGCCATCAGATAAGGGATGGACAGTAAAGGTAATATCATAATTATTAGTCAACTCCATTCTTAGAAATTTTTACAGCATGCCTTACCAAGAAACCCCTAGATCTTTGTGCTTAGGCAGCTTCACAAAGATCTATCAAAACCATTTAGGTATATCGGCCTAAATTTCATTTCCCAAAAGATGATCTAACTTTAGTTTCCGAATTAGAGCAGCAGGGTATATATTGATACTTAAGGCTTAAATAGTCTATAATTTAATATTATAAATAAATTACAACGACCTATTGTCATTATATAAAAATGGAGAAATGATATGAAAAATTTCAAAAACTACACATATTATAACTTGTTAATGCTTGGGTGCTTAAGTATCTATGAGATAAGTAATGCCATGGAAAAATTGGGTAAAGCAGAATATGAGGTTACACAACAATACTTAGCTAAAACAAATAGCATCGAAAGCAAATTAAGAGATGCTATATTATCCGGGAACTTGGACCAAGTTAAAGAGTATTTGGAAAATGGAGTCAATCTAAATGTAAGAGTAATGATGCCAAATGTTGTCGGTTCAACATATTCTCTCTTAGGCTTGGCAATTAAAGAAGCAAATATGAGCATTCGCAATCTGCTCCCTCACCGGCAAAAAAGATTGGATATTCTAGAATTGCTTTTGCAAAATGGAGCAGCCTTTAATGATCCAATTTATGGGCCGCAAACTGCTTTAGAATATGCTATTGCATCAGGCGAAGGTGAATTGCCTGTTATTCGTCTCTTGCTAGGCTATGGGGCAACTATTACAGACCGAAGTTTAGAGCTAGCTCAATCTACACCAAATAAAGCAGAATTGTTACATGAGTTAGATCTTCACAAACAATTATTAGAAGCCGTTCAAACCAATCCTACGGAAGAGCTATTACAAATAGCGATTCAGTATAATCAACCTTATGTGGTAAAATTAATAGTCGAGAGTAAACCTAAATTAGTAACTCTACCATTTATAGAACTAGCACGGACAGCGAGCCCTGCTTCCATGGAAGTTTTAATTAAAGCTTTTGGGTTTGCCAAGATTCGTGGATTGGTAGGAGAAAGAAAGTTACCCAATGAGCTAACAGAATATATTGAAAAATTTATTGGGCATAATAAATAAGGTTAACTCCACATCATAGAAAAAGTTCATATAAAGTCTACATAAAATGTACCCCACTCGTATAGATAAAAATACGGGTGGGGTTTTTCATAATACCTATCAGAGTAATCCGCCAGAATAACTAATCCTAGCTACATTAGAAGATTTTTCTGCTCAATTTCATCATATAATGAACCGATCACTACCCTGTTGATTTCAAGTTTAGAGCTGCTATCCTCAAATAGTAATAAATGGATGGTTGTATGATCTAAAGATCAAAGTTGTACATTATGTTTCTACATACAAAACGAGGTTTAAATGGGTAAATTCAAACATATGCTACTGAGCATCCTGCTAAGTTTGTTAACATATGAATCATATGCTAATCCATCCAGTTCACCTAAAGGATTCAATGCCCTAGCTGGCAACATCCCCGAAGAAATTCAAGAACTCGCCGCCTATTTCAAAGGACAAAGCCAAACATTTAATTATTATTCTATAAATCTACCAAAAGGAATTATCTTAGTTGGACAGCCTGGATCTGGAAAAACCACCATAGCCAAGGCTTTGAGTGAAGAAATAGACTGTCCATTTATTTATACAAAAGCATCTGAGCTAACAGAAAGCCAAACAATACAGGAATTATTTGAAACCGCGCGCAAGGATGCCAAGAAAAACAAGCACGGCAAAGCCATCTTGTTTATAGATGATTTTGATGTTTTTGGGCAGATAGATCCTTGTAAAAGCGATACACGCAGTTATGTTCTAACTCTTATGAATGAATTAGATGGATTCAATAGCGACGATTCATTAATTGTAATAGCAGCTTGCCATAGGACAGATCATTTTGACAAATCGCTCATAAGATCTGGAAGATTTGATAAAGTAATTGAAATCACCATGCCGGATGTAACTCAAAGAGTTGCAATGCTTAAGAAATTTAGTGAAACCTGCAAAATTCCCTTTGATCCTAGTTTAAATTTTACCAAAATAGGTCAAGCCGCATATAACTTTACTCCAGCGGATCTTCAACAACTAATAAACTATGCTCATTTGGCCGCAAAAAACGAGAATGCCCAAATGATAAAAGAAAACCATTTGTACGCCGGCATCTTGAAAACACTTCAAGCAAAATTGCGCAGCGATAAAGATTTAACCATACGAATAAAAGTAATAACAGATCTTATTAAAAACAATAAAGATGCAGTAAAAGGCTTTGCCCGGTTAATCGGCCCGATTCCTGATGAAGTTAATGAGTTAGTAAAACAACTTAGAAACAACACAGCATACAAAACTTTTAACATAGATTTACCAAAAGGCATTTTACTAGCAGGTCCTCCCGGGACTGGTAAAACATCATTGGTAAGAGCTCTTTCAGAGGAAGCTGGCTGCGAATTTATCGCTATTTCTGCAGCAGAATTTGTTGACTCATTTGTTGGTGGCGGTGCTCAAAAAATTAGAGATTTATTTACAGAGGCACGTACTAAAGCAATAAATAGTGAAACGAAGAAAACCATAATCTTTATTGATGAACTTGACTCAATTGGTAAACGACAAGGAAATTCATTAGATTCTACCATTACTGAACTACTAACCCAAATGGATGGATTCGAAGAAGATGATTCTATTGTTGTAATTGCAGCTTCAAATCATGTATCTAACATCGATCCAGCATTATTAAGGGCTGGGCGATTTAACAAAATTATTAAGATCGGATTACCAGATAGCTCCAAACGCGAATCCATCTTAAAATATTATACCAAGTCTGTCCCCACCAGTTTTAATCTTGATTTAAAAAAGATCGCAGAGGCTAGCAATAATTTCAGCCCAGCAGATTTAAGAGAGCTTGTCCAAAAAGCTTCTTCATTAGCATTAGCGCAAACAAGCAGACAAGTTAATGAGCAACACTTTGTACAAGCTATGAAGAAGATGCTCAATGAAAAAGCCCTTAAAGGAGACAAAGATATACAACAACAGCTTGATACATTAGATGTCGTCTTCAATGGCAAAGTGTCTAATAAAGGATTTAAACGCCTTGCTGGAGGAGTGGAACCTGAAATCGAAGATTTGGTAAAAATGATCAAGGGCGAATATAACTATGCTAGTTTTGGTCTTCCATTTCCAAAGGGCTACTTATTAGCAGGTCCTCCTGGTACCGGAAAAACAGCTCTTGTACGTGCTCTAGCAGAAGAGTCTGGTTGTGAATTTATTCAAGCCAAAGGTTCCGAATTTATTGAAAAATATGTCGGGGTTGGTGCGCAAAGAGTTAGAGATTTATTTACTGAAGCACGAACAAAGGCAGAAGGAAATAGATATGGCAAAACGATCATCTTCATAGATGAGCTTGATGCAATTGGTTCACGCTCAACCTCAACAGATAATTCTGAGACCAATCGTACTGTTACCGAACTACTGACACAGATGGACGGTTTTTACAAGGATGAATCTATTATTGTAATTGGCGCCACAAATATGCCCGGCGCACTAGACCCAGCATTAACTCGCGCAGGACGATTCGATACATTTGTTGAAATTCCCTTACCTAACTATGATAAACGCAAGGCATTATTTAACTTTTATTGCAAAGATCGACCAATAGATTTCACCGTTAATTTTGATAATCTTGCCACTGCCTCATCTGGCTATAATGCAGCTGATGTAAAGAATATTGTCGATCAAGCAGCTAAGCATGCGATGAAAGCTAAACAGCAAAAAATTGGACAAGGAAACTTCAACACAGCACTTCTTGACTTCAAAACTGCTCAAATTCAAAAAACAAATAATTATATCACTTTATAGGTAAAGCCCTTATGAATAATAAATTAAATACAACCCTTTTAATAGCCATATGCTTAGTTTCGAATCTCATTTGCACCATGCAAAAACAGATCGAAAAACAAGATCAGAACGTCTATCAGCAAAAGAAGAAGCTCTTAAAAAAGATGGGTGATATCAAAAAAGATTTGGTAATAAATAATAACAGCACTGTTACGCCTGAAGTTAACCACTATAGTCTTAAAATTGCAGCTCTATTATCCGTACTTGAACAGCAATTAGCAAAAAAGGAAGCAGATCTTTTAAAACTGGAACAGGACTTACAGAAGCTTTGTGACAAACAGATTTCTAGTACAATTGTGCCTCAAACTGTCATTAAACAAACTCCAATTCAACCAGCTCAGGTCAATAATGCTACGCAAGTTGCTCCGGTTCAGACGGTTCAAACCAATAACAGTGCTAAAGCAGAACCTATCAAAAAGTTTAAAGAGCATATACGCATCTGTCCAACGTGTGATTACCCGAGTAAAGAATGCCCAGTAGATCAAGAGAGATTAGCTAGGGGTGAAGTATTGGCCTGTGCGTGCACAGAATGCAGAAATAAAAATTATCCAGAGTATACTTATTATTAAACCACGTTGGGTCTTGAAACATTTAAAAAGAGAGATTGACTAACCTCAATCTCTCTTTTTTCTTTTATCTACAAAATTATTACTATAGAAAGCACTAAATCTGATCATTCAAGATTAATTCTCGGTAATTCTTCATCAAATTAACCATAAAATTAAGATTATGAACCGAAGCTAAGGTCCAGCCTATAACTTCATTTGCTTTGAAAAGATGATGAATATATGAAGCAGTATAGTTAAGACAAACAAAACAGGTACATTCTCTATCGATTGGCTCAAATAGTGTTTTGTATTTAGCCTGCTCGATTTTGATATTGCCTTTTGAGCTAAAAAGCAAACCATGGCGCGCGCATTTAGTTGGGTGCGAACTATCGAATGTGTCGATACCTAATGGAATTGATCCAGCTATCGATTCCAAGTCACCAATGCCTAACAAATGATTAGGAAAATCTTCAGGTATTAAGGGCATAGTATACTGTAGTAGCTCAAGCATTTCAGTTCGATTTTTACCTAAACTACCGCCAATAGCAAAGCCATCAAATGGCTGCTTTGCCAAAAATTCACAACTTTGCTTTCTTAATTCTTTATCTATTCCACCATGTACAACAGCATACATTGCTTGATTGTTGGAATTTTTAAGATGTTCCTGTAATGAACGTACTTCCCAACGATGAGTGCGATCAAGCGATTTTTTAAGTTTTATCGGATCAAAATGATACGGCGGCAGTTCATCAAATGGTATAATAATGTCTGCACCTAAATTTTTTTGAGCTATGATCGAAGATTCGGGAGTTAACAAAATTTTTGTACCATCACGATATGATCTAAAGGTTACACCCTCTTCAGATATCTTAAGGACACTCTCATTTTGTTTTTTTGTACCCTTGCTTTTCAGCTCTTCTTTCACCGTGCCATAAGCCAAGCTAAATACCTGAAATCCGCCAGAATCGGTAATTATCGGCTTCTGTCTGTTCATAAAGTTATGAAGACCACCTGCAGCTGAAACCACTTCTGTTCCGGGATTTAAGATTAGATGGTAGGTATTACAAAACATGAGTTGAATATCGAGCTGATTTGCCATGATACTATCAACTAACTTTAACGTAGCATTAGTAGCAACCGGAACGAAATTGGGAGTCTCAATAATTCCATGAGGCGTATGAATTCTACAAACTCGCGCTCTAGATTTTTTAGATTTTTTTATTACTTCGAATTTGAAATAGTTCATAATTTTATAAATTTTCTTGCGATGGCTAAATATGAGGCACTTAAAAATATTGCTATTAGTTTAATAATATAACTTATTACAATAATTTGGCCAATCACAAAAACCGAATCAAATGCAGCAGTTAATTTCCACAGACCTAAGAAACTAAATAAAATAGTATCCAGTAACTGAGTTATTGAAACTGAAAGATAATTTCTTAATAAAAAATGCTTATTCTCGAACTTCTTAGAGAGATATCCATAAAGATGGCAATCTAAATTTTGGACCAAATAATATACAAAAACTGAGGCAATTACAATTCTAGGAGATGTTCTCAAAAGAGCATCAAAATGAACCGAACTTGTATCAATTGCAGCTGGACTATAAGCAAGATGCAATTGAGATAGTATGATATAAAATATTGAACAACCAAGAGTTATATTTACTGCTTTTTGTGCAGATTCTTTGCCAAAATATTCTTGAATGAGATTTAAACCTAAAGTGATACCAACAGCTAATGCATCTGACGCTGTAGCAACAAATCCAAAAAGCGTTATTTCTTTTACAACAAACAAATTAACCAATATGACTTCAGCAGAGATCAGGGCTATTAAAGCTTCTTTTGAAATTCTGAGCGCAATTAGATTAGCAATTATTAAAACAAAACAGTAGGTAAATAATATTAGTTCATTCATGAGGTAAGATATATTTAGAAATGTTACTGGAATATGAATAATTCTACTATAATCTGGCATTTTTTCAAAATGCATTCTTACTCTTCTTCTCAAGAAATAAGATCTGGCATCCCAAACAAAAGCCTACTTTTATAAATTGAATGCTAGAAAAAAGAACAGGTCTCCGTATAATTTGAGACCCGTTCTTGATTACGTTAGCTGAACCAAAACTTATTTGGTTATTTCTTCAGCTAATTGAAACATGTTACCATCATAATCCACAAAATTGGCAAGCTTAACATGGCCAGGAACTTCCATTACTTCACTAACTTTAACACCCTTGTCTTCTAGACCCTGCTTAGTATCTTCGATATTGTCAACGGTAAAGGTAATAACTGCATTAGAACCAGCTTTATCTTGCTCCATTGCCTCACCTACTCCAAGTACAGCTCCACCATTCATTCCAGTAAGCTCTAACCAACCGTACTCTGATGATTTGTTATTTACTTTTAAGCCCAAGATTCTCACAAAAAAATCTTCCGATTTTTTAAAATCTGAAACGGCAATCCAAGAAAGACCAATTTTTTTTATAGCCATCATAAGCTCCTGAGTACATAAAATTTAAAATAATTAATAATACTTATTATAATAAGTGGCTAAAAAAGGTCATTCAATTTTTTATTTTGACTGCTTTTTGTTCTATCATGACTGGACCTTAATCATATAAACAATTAGTTTAAAGTACTCTAGAACTGTTAGTATACATACCATTAACAATCGGAATAACTCGTAATACCAAAACCCCTGAGTTAAAAGAATGAAAAGAATTTTGCAAAATATTTTGATAGCAAGCTTGTTTCTATCTCTTAAAGCTAATGCATCGATATCTTTGGTTTATAACTTAAGAATAGCTGAATCGACTAAACGGCAAGAATTTGAAAAAGGTGTTCATCCCTATACTATCTCTTTTACGGCCATTAATAATAATCGCAAAAAACGAGATGATACCAGGCAGAACCTCGTTGGCTTATTAGAATCATTTTCTTATGTTAATTCGCGCGTTTATGTAAGAACAGATTTCGCTTTTGGACAAATTAGAGAGGCACATGAATGCTCTCGCCTTAAAGAAATTGAAACGGATGACCTCCTTTTTAAGGCGGGTTATAGTTATTATGTTACTCAAAAAATGAAGCTTAGTGCTTCAGGACTCTTCGGCATACCAATTCATAAGGACTTTGCTCTCCAACATCATCAACTGGGCTATGGTCATTTTGGATTAGGATTTCAACTGGATGGATCCTTTAATTATTTGTTGCCCAAAACAAGCGCAATTAGAGCTGCTTTTAGATTAATACAATTTTTACCTCGACATGCATTATATAAAGATGATGACATAACAAAACGCTACACTATCAATCTTGGCACCTTAATTGATGTGTTTATAGCTCATCACACTGTCTTTGAACATCATAGTTTTGAGTTGGGTTATGACCAGATCTTCTTTTGTAACGGCAAGATACATCCTTATAAAGAAGGCCTGTTGGAGAAGTTCAATTACATTAGACCTGAATTTTTTAGCACCTATAAATATACTATCGCAACTCGACGGACTCATCATATTTTATCAGCAACAATTTCTGCCGGATTCGATATATGGCCTTGGCTTCATGGCAATAAAAGAATAATAGAAGCTTGGTTTTCTTATGGGATAAATTTCTAAGATATTAGTTATCTTGCGCATTCCAGCTAGACCTTCACAAAATAAACAATTAGTTTAATGCTGAAATGTTGTAATGTAAAAACTTTAAAATCTCAGGTTTAGTTAGCTGAGTATTTTAATTCGAAAAAAATCAATATAAATAAATATCAATGCCATTTAAATCTAAATAATAAAATGAATATAAATTTTAAATATCTAATTATAATAAGTCTATTCACCGTATCCAATCTATACGGATCAATATCATTAGTTTATAACATGAGAATTTCGGAAACTACTCTCAAATCCGTTACCGGTACTTCCGGACTTTATACCCTTACTCTTACCCCAACTTATGCTAACGGCCTAACAAGAGATGGAGCAAAGTCTAATTTTATAGGTCTTCTCCAAACATCTGCCTATGCTACAGATTCATATTTCGCCAAAATTGATATTGCCTTTGGTGAAGCTACAGCAGCACTCCCTTTAGACGAATGCCAGTCTACATATGACCATACCAGATCATTTGCCACTGACGACATTCTCCTTAAGGCTGGCTATAGCTATTCTCCTAATCCCCAAATTAAACTTTCATTTGCCGGGCAACTCGGTATTCCCACACATAAACCTGTGGTTCTTCAATATTATGCAATTGGCTATGGGCAGCTGGGTGTTGGTTTCCAATTTGATAGTCGTTTTTTTTATTCTAAGGCAAAAAAAAATGCTTTCAACTTTGCCTTTAGATTCATTCAATTTATACCACGACAAGCGCTTTCAATAATTGATTGCTTTCCTAAAAGCTTCAAATTAAATCGTGGAACATTGATTGATATATTACTAACTCAATATAGCATTCTTGGGTCTCATAGATTAGAAGTAGGATATAACCATATTATCTTATGTAATGGCGGCGTCCGCCCACATTTACCAAACGCGCTCGAAATAATTAATTTTAATAGAGCAGTATTCTTTGGTGTTTATGCATATGTTCTCACTGTTAGGTCTATAAGCCATATCTTTTTAGCCGGTATGTCCGTTGGATTAGATTTATGGCCATGGAAAACTGGAAACAAGAGATTTATCGAGCCATGGCTTTCTTATATAATTAATTTTTAATTTAGGTAAGAATTTTTTTGAACATACAAAGAGATATTTATGAATTGTCTTTCTGGTTTGCCAGGCATTTCCAAGGGAAATGACTGGAGGAGAGAGAGGGATTCGAACCCTCGATCCCAATCACTCGGGATAACGGTTTTCAAGACCGCCGCCTTCGACCGCTCAGCCATCTCTCCAAAAGATACAAATTATTATAGATTTTTTTAATCCATAAATCAAATTTCAATATTATTCTCTTCTCAATTCAAAAATCCACCCCACGCAACAACTCCTAAATTGACAAATTTCACATATACAAGTATATTTTAATTGCAAATAAATAAAATGACAAAAACAGAAAGGTTATATATGAAATTTAAAGCATTAATACTTACCACATTATTTTCAGCCACTTTAGCTCCTTTAGCAATTTCTGCTATGCATAGACAAAAGCCAACAAAGACGGAACTAGAAAATCAATATAGAAACGTAGTAAATCAACCAAGATTTAACAACTTATCTAAAGAAGAAAAAGAAGAATTAGTACAAGAATGCGTTGAAGCAGAACTAAATCCACAAATTCACAACAATATTAAAGACACAAGCAAAGATCATACCATACGCTTTTAATTTTATTTGTGAGCTGTTAGTTAACATTGCTAACAGTTCACTATCAATTTATCATTTGGTTATGATAAAAAACAGGGGAAATAGTATGAATTTTAAAATTTTTTTTTACTCAGCAATGATGTCGATTTCTTTAATTTCCTTATCTATCAATGCTATGCAAGCAGATGTACTAGAAGAAGAGAAACTTTGGTTCGATTGCCTTAGCGAGCTTAACCCAGCATTTGCGCATAATTTACTAGAATTAATTATAATCCATCCTCATTTAAAACCATGCTTAGAATTTAAACAATCAGATGTAATCAAGTTTTTTTGTTCTTCACCCATGGAATCGGTGCATATTGAAACCGAAAGAAAAGAACAAGAACTACTTTGGATTGATTGCTTACGCGCATTTGACCCAAAACTTGCAGATAACTTCCTGCACCTAATAAAAATTTTTCCAGCATTAGAGCCTTGGTTATTACTCAAACAATGTGAAGCTGAAAAAATTGTTGCAACAATTTTTGAAAGCCAATCAAACAAATAAATCTATTCACGCTTAAAAACACCATGTAAACCGAATGGAATGCGATGAGGAACTATCGCACGGCCAATCTCACTGAAGTCTTTAGCATTTAGTATAAGCAAAAATGAATTTTCTTTTTCAGCATCTAAAACAACTGATAAAATCAGTCCATCATCTTCATCAACACCATTTGGCGGACGTACAAACACTGGTTCACCAGGATAACAAGATTTTTCATGCCAACTTATAGCTTCACCAGTATTAACATTTATCTTCGAAATGCTATCGAAATAGCGAGTATCTTCTGAAGCACCGGCATAAACATAATTGTATTCTTTCCCGTTGCATAATTCATAATTGATCCGCGGCAACTCAAGCATTTTATCACAAATTTTCTGGGAGCTTACCTCATGCTTCTCAAGATCAACAACAAATCTTTTAAGAATAGGTTTTGAAATTTCAACAGAATAAATCTCTTGAGCAGCAACATTCTTTGATAAGATAGTGTTAAGCGGTGATAAAAGATTGGACATATTAAAAACATCAATTTGTGATGGAGTATCATATACCACAATGTCCAAAATAATTTTATGATCTTTTTCATAAGCATTTACATGATGAAATGTAAAAAATGGATCAGTTCTAAAGATACCAACTAGTTTTTTCTTGCCCCGATCAACAACTGCAAATTTAGTTCCCAGCTCAGGCTTCCATTTAAAGTTTCTTATAAATGGTTTATTTTTAATAAGAAAATTAATCGGATTCACTACAAGTGGTATCAAGCTTAAAATTACATAGTGAGGCGTTAGTGCAAAACTATGCATATAAGACGGCTCTTCCGCATCTATTGATGCAATAAGTCGTCTTTGCGTTGTTCCATCTTTAATACAATAGACATTATGACTGTTCGCCCTTCCAAACTTAGTCAAAAAGCCTAAATGTTCTTTGTTTATTGGATCATAATGAGGATGAACACCTTCGTGAACTTCAGCTTCAGGAAATTGATCATTATAATGCACGGGACCTAAGGTTTTAAGAGTTACGGGATCAAACGCTATGGGTAGGGGAATCTCAGTTAATGCCACATACTGATCGGCAAGCATAGAAATATTTACATTAGCATTAGGCATAATGGATTTTTGTTTGCTTGGTATAAAATGAGTGAATAATTTCTTAAATGTCGATGTACAAGGATCTTGATCAAATCCCAGATATGACATTTTGCCCGTTTCTTTTACAGCTCGATAAGCATCTGTCACCAAAAATTTGTTCGCATAAGATACAACACCATTGTTAAATGAAAAAGCATGAAGCATTGCAAGACCATCAAACCAATGAGTAACGACACTATTTCCAGAGGTAAATTTATTAGGTCCATTGCGCAACAGTGTTCCCGATAACCACCGGGGAATAGTACCCCTTGTTTCTAGCTGATCAATCTGATATTCGTTATCTAAATCAACATAGCCAACTCTATAAGTACCCTTAATCAAATCGCCGTATACTTTGTACGGCGACTCTCTATTTGGTTCAAAAGCAAAAAAATTATGATAAATTAAATAACCAAGACCTAACGTGCATAAGACAAAAATTATTTTTAAATATTTCATACAACTCCTAGATCAATTGAGAATTTTAGATATTTTTATAGTAAATAATCCGCTCTAAAATCTAGTTGTTATTAATAAAATTATTTCTCGCTTTTATATTTGAGCACATATTATAAATGGAGAACAAAACCAATCCCAAAATGCCACCTAACATCCTATAAAAATTTCTATACATTTGGCTATTTTCGAAGCCAAAATAATCGAAGAGTATCTGCATACTAAATATCATAGTAATTATGCAAAAAAATTTAATTAAATGCGGTTTCATTTTTTTTAACAAATTATAGTTCATCTGCATTTTCCTAAAAATTAAACATTAAACAATAGCATCAAGCTCACTTTAATTTCTATTTTCTACCTGTTTTTGTTCGTCAAATAATTTCTTTATCACTGACAAGCTACCAGTTAATCCTGCAGCTTCATATGGCACAACTATAAATTTATTATCTTTCCCCTCCATAATGGCCGGAATCGTTTTAATATATTGAAGCGTCGCCAGATAAATTAAAGGATCATTTGCCGGTGAAACTTTTTTTATCATCTCCACAGCTTTAGATTCTGCTTCAATAATTTTTAATCTAGAAGTTGCTTCTGCTTCAGCATTAATAAGTAAAGCTTCAGATAAACCTCTCGCTCTCAAAACATTTGATTCTCGGTCACCTTCAGCTTGCAAAATTGAAGACTGCTTTTTACCTTCAGACTCAATCATTACCGCTCGCCTATCTCTTTCTGCTCGCATTTGCTTTTCCATAGCATGTCTAATATCTGCAGGTGGATTAACTTCTTGAAGCTCAACACGGTTAACCTTAACACCCCATTTATCGGTAGCTTCATCAAGAATTATTCTAAGCTTGGTGTTCACCGAATCACGAGAAATTAATGATTCATCAAGATCCATAGAACCGATAACGTTTCTTAAGGTTGTTTGAGTTAATTTTTCAATAGCTTCAGGCACATTTTGTACCTCATAAATAGCCGCTTTTGGGTCAGTTATTTGATAATATAAAAGTGCATTTATTTCCATATTCACGTTATCTTTGGTAATAACATTTTGTTTTGGAAAATCATTAACACTTTCACGAAGGTCAATTCTATATGTTGTTCTCGTGTATTTATAATAGCGCTTATCCGGCCCAACAGAAATGTAACTCCACGTTACCGTTCTTGGAACTTCGATGAATGGGATAATAAAATGTAGTCCTGGCCCGAGAACACGTGAATACCTTCCAAATTTTTCGATAACTACAGCTTCAGATTGCTGTATCAAATAAACTGATTTAAAAAGAATAATAGAAAGTAGTAGTACAAAGAATAGTACTAAAATTAATAAATACGTAAGCATATTTTTTCTCCAAAAATATAGATAATATACCGTCAACATATGTTGTTTGGTAAGAACAGAATTCTCGATAAGATTTTATAGCAAATTACAGGACTTGCCTATCTTAAGTGTAAAACTGATCCATCATCTTTAATCATGCAACTTTTTTACAATAACATGGCTACCTTTAACACCTAAAACTTCAACAACATCTCCAGACTTTATAAATTCATTATTAATCGATTTGCTTAACCATATTTCACCATTTATCTTGGCATAGCCACCGTGGTTCGGCACGATATCTTCAAGAACGGTGCCCCGTTTTCCTATAAGAGCATCAACATTGGTGGCATGAGTGGTGCCCTTTAATGATTGAGATACAAATTTTCTCAGGAAAATTAATGATATAAGTGACGCTATAGCAAAAACACTTAATTGAATCGACATGCTCAATGAGAAAAAATTTGCACAAGCAGCGGCAATACAACCACAAGCAAATGATAAGAAGAAAAAAAATCCTGGAGACAGAAGCTCAAAAAAAACGGCCGCCAAAAACAATGAACACCACATGATAAAATAAAAATCCATAGTCTTAATCCCCATATAAACGATTTATATACCTAGTAATACTGTAGCAAATTTTACGTATTATAAATACAGCTAAAGCTGCTTTGGCCTGCACAACTTCAAGAGTCAATACCTCGCTTGAATCAACACAAGCTTCTTTCTTAATGTGCAAGGCATATTGAGCTACGCTATAACTTATTTTCCCAAGCCAACCAATTTGCTCATTTTGCAAAACAAATATATACTTACATTAAAAATATTGCTATTTCCCATTATGCGGGGAACGAAATATCTGGAGTTATAAGATGAATTACAATAAAAGGTTATTTAGTCTTTTATCAATTTTGCTGTTAAGCAGCTTTACTTTGAAGCCTGCACTTGAATCATATGCTTTATTTCAAAAAGATGGTCAAAAAGTATTAGTGTTGGGGGATATACATGCTCTTGGATTGAATCCTGAAAGTAGTCTTGCAAAGCTAGATACTGTAGATTCTGCAATAATCTATCCCTTTACCAAAATGCTATCAACTTCAGTCAATCCCTCTACATTTATACTCGAATCTTCAGAGGATTATCTTTCTAGAACCGAAGCTCTATTTAGTACCGGGCAATTCATAGATATTTTTCATGCGTTACCTAATTTTGCAAGAAGCAATAACTATTCCCTAGGCTCAGTTTCGTTTAATTTGGGAGATAATTGCCCAACAATTGTTCAAAATCTAATCGAAATGTTTAAATTATTGAATGAACCCATGTTTAAAGATCCCGATGTATTTTTTTCAGGTAAAGAACGACTAAAAGATTTTTTTAAAGATCACGCAACAGTTCAGAATATTTTTGATGAGATAAAAAAATTAATTACTCGATTAAAAATCGATATTAATAACGAACGTTTTTCTACAATTGCATCTACGCTAAATGGACTTTTAAAAACAATCCAAAGTTATAAAAAGCACGGGAAAGCATCATTTACTTCAAACGAATTAAGAACATCTTATATCGATGTATTTGCATCCAGATATATAAACACACGAAATATAAATTCCCTTTTTGCACCTTTATATGCATGGATTCTACCACTAGTTGATAATCTAACTGATGCTAATTTTATTATTGAAACAGCTAAGGCATTAGAGAACAACAATTTAGTGATACTGTTTGTTGGAAATAATCATGCAATAGCTTTGCATAAATTTTTAATAGAATCCAATTTTGAGCCAATCACCATCCAAGGACTCACCACTAAAAGTAGCGGACCAGTAGAATTCCAAGGTTCTAGATTTGACAGAGATGAGTTAAAAGTTATTTTATCAAATATTGTAAATGAACATTCAATCGATAAATCTAGCACTACAATAAAACATTGCGCTGTTTGTAACAAACCGGATTCCGCCAAAAGATGCAGCCGCTGCAAACAAACATGTTACTGCTCAGTAGAATGCCAAAAAAAGCATTGGTCTTCTCATAAGTCTGAATGCAATAAGAACTAACATTTAAGATCAAATCAAGCTAGTATACCACCAGCTCATCCGCTGGTGGTATTGCTGCTTAAAATACCGCTAACTAATTAAATCCAACTTAAACGGAGTTAACTATGAATTATACTAAAATCTTAATAAGCATTGCATGTACCATTGCATTAAACAGCTTTACTTTGAAATCAGCATTTGAATCATATGCTTTATTTCAAAAAGGGGCTCAAAAAGTATTAATACTAGGAGATGTTCATGCCTGCGGAGCAGCACCTGAAAGCCAAAAAGCTAGACTCGATCAACAAGATTCTGAAATAATCTATTCATTTATTGAAAAAACTTCTAAAATGTCGAGCAAGTCCAAATTTATACTTGAATCGTCCGAGTGGTATTTATCTCATATAGAAAGTTATTATAAATTATTTGCCTATCAAGATCTTTACCATTCACTTCCCTATTATGCAAGAGAAAACAATTGTTTAATTGGAACAATTGCATTTAACTTAGCAGATAATAGATCAACCATTGTTCACAATTTAGTACAAATTTTTTCCCTATTAGATAGCCCAAAATACAGAGATCCTATAGAGTTTTGTATAGCCAAGGATCACTTAAAAGAACTTTTTGGCGAACAAGGAACAATTAAAGACTTTTTCAAGGAAATCGAAATATTAATTGAACTATTAAAAACTAAATTAGAAAATAACATTTCTTCTGAAATTGGGTCATTCTTGGAAGGAATGTTAAGCAAAATTGAAAAATATAAAAAAATCGGAAAATTGTCATTTACTGAAGAAGAATTTAAAACATCTTACGCTGATGTTTTCGCAGCCCGGTTCCTAACTTCCCAAAATATAAACTCACTTTTCGGACCCCTATATCAATGGATCTTACCTTTAACTGATAATATAGTTGATGCCCATTTTATTACTGAAACGATTGAAGCTCTAAAAGATCATAATCAAGTAATTTTATTTGTAGGCAATAATCATGCGTTAGCCTTACATAATTTTTTAAAACATTTGAACTTTGAAACGGAATGCATTCAAGGACTTACCACCAAAAGCAAAGGACCTGCGGTATTTGCTGGCCCAAGATTCGATAGAAATAATTTAACCAATTTTTTATCAAATGTATTTAGTGAAAGCTCAGCCGATGAACAGGAGAAGCAAATAACAAACTGCGCAAAATGCAATAAAGCCAACTGCACAAAAAAATGTAGTCTTTGCAAATTATCTTATTACTGCTCAGTAGAATGCCAAAAGAAAAATTGGTCTTCTCATAAACTTGTATGTAAAAAAAATAATATTTAAGTAAAATCAAGCTTATACCACCAGCTCATCTGCTGGTGGTATATATTTAGACGCCTTTTTTGTTTTCATTCAAAACATACTATAGTTAAATTGTTGCAACCAATTGGACAAAATTTAAAAATGGAATTTTCTTGGTAATAGAATTATTTAAAAAAGTAGTACCAAAGCTATCGCTCTTTATTTACACCATTCCAAAAAAAATCTGCTATTTTTTAGAATTGCAGCTTTTTATAACTATTCTCGCTTTGCCCATATTTCTCAGTTGGGGATTACCAATTTCCATTTTAAGCCCCATCGGTAATCTTATTTTTGCCCCATGGCTCACCACCTTCCTTACCCTAAGCTCTCTCATTTTTTTTATGCAGATTATAGCTGTAGAAAATAGTTTCGTTATTTATGCCCTTGAAAAATTAAACCAATTGTTCTTTGCAGTTCTTAATCTTGCGGATAAATCTTTTATGATAAGCTGCCCTTGTCCAAAAATGGCATTCTTGCTCTTAATACCCATCGGTCTGTTTGGAATAATCAAGTTAAAATGGTCATCCAATATTTATCTCAGAGTGCTCAAATTATTTATATTCTCAAGTTTATTATTTCTGTCATTGAAATATGTAGCAGCACCGGCTGATCTTTTTGTACATATAACAAACAAAAGCAAAGATGTATTATTAATAAAGCACGGCAGCAAAAACACGCTGGTAGACTTCGGAGCATTATCCGAAGGCCGTAGCGCACAATCGTGGGCCAGATTCCAACTGATTCCAGAGCTATTAAAATCAGGAATTGATCATGTCGATTGTCTAATCATACCAAAGCCATCAAGTAAAGTATTTGAATCGATACTTGAAATTACCAAGAATATAGATGTGGGGCATTTCTATATTCAAGAATGGAGTGGCCTCGTTCCTTATACTGGATGGAAATGCTGGAAATCTCTTTTGGAGCTGAAGAAAAACAAACAGATAGCCATAACCTTACTCAAAACCCCCTTAACAATTAAACTGAATAAAAATTTTGTTATAACTGTTAATCCTACTGAAAAATGTATACATAAAGGACCACTCTACTATAAAGAATTAGAAATTAAAGCAACTCTAACCAATAAAACACTAAATTTACAGAACGAATGTATTACATAGTAATCGATAAACTTAGCTCCAAAAGGAGCCGGTTGCAATTTTTTTTAAAATCAATAAACTTAAAATTAGTAAATTGTAATTTTATTAGGAGATAAATATGACATTTAAATCATTTTTAACTATATCAGCTTTAACACTAAGCGCATTAACTTGGAACTCTGTAACTCATTCATCTCAAGAGATTTCTGATCAAACAGCATTCACAACACTTATTAATTCATCAGCACCAGTTATAGCCAAATTCTCAGCTCCTTGGTGTGGACCATGCAAACAAATGGCTCCGATGTTCGAAGACATATCAAATCAAGCACAATATAACTCAATTAAATTTGTTAAAGTGGATACCGATAAAGCTTCACAGCTAGCTAATACCTATAACATCCGCTCAGTACCTACCACAATATTCTTTAAAAATGGCAAAGAAGTTGGACGCATATCTGGCGCGCCTTCAAGATCAGAATTTACAAACAAAATAAAAACTTATTTTGCAGTCTAAATCAAATAGTTCACGGGAAAAAGCTCTATGCTTTTTCCCGTTTTTTAATAATTCAATTAGCTTTTTATTGAGATATTTCTTCTTATTCTATTACCCTATTAATATATAATTGTTATACAAATAATTAATAATAGAGCGGTAAAAAATGAAAACGGGATTTTCTGGTAAAAAGTTATTTTTTTATGGATTGATTTTGCTAATTAATGCCTCGATCAATTATAATGCATCAGCAGTTATATTTTCTATTCTCGCTCAAAAACAAGGTCTCTATACTTATATTAAAAATTTACGAAACCGAACCGCTAATCATTTAGAAGATGTACTTAGCCAAATGCATACCGAACTCAGAAACCTAAAAACACATGGGCGCCTGGTTAAAGCAGAAGCGATAGAAAATCTTTATCAACAAATTTTCTACAAATATAGCGATAGAATCGATATTGCATTTAACGATTTAAATCAAATGCTAGTTCTTGATGGCGGCAAATTAGATTTTCATGATGCACTCAATCAACAAAAATTAGATTTAATCGATGAAATTAAATTAGAAGCCAATCGCACCGTTATACCACTTCTTTCAATATCATTTAACGAACTAAAACGCTCTCACGGATTATCCAATCCACACATATAATCTTTTTATAAAACCAAATTATTGACTTGCTGAAACTAATTCCTTTAATCTGTTACTTAGGATGCCTTAATTATTAATGTTTATTTTGAGCCCTAAACTTAGCATTAGCAATTGTAGCATCTCCAAAAAGTAAAGATGCACGAAATATGTTAAGGGCTAATAAGGTAAACATCAATTATAAACCTTAAAACGAAGGAATATACAAATGATTAGAAAAAAAACTAGTTCTGCTAGCGTTCGTGGTGGAACTCCGGAGCAACATGCTAAAGCTGGAAAACTTGGCGGATTAGCACCTCACAAATGTAGAGGGCGGGAGTGTTCAAAATTAAATGCAAAAAAATCAGCATCATCAACCACTAAGACAACAACTGCTGCTAAGCACAAAACAGCGGCTAAAAGCATTGCAGCTAAAGCCACTGGTTTAAAAGCCGTTAAACGTACTACTGTGGCTAAAAAAAGCGCAGCGAAAACTAACGGTTTAGGTTTATTTGCATCTAAAAATACTGGTTTAAAAACGACTACTAAGCGTAAAGTTGCTCCTAAAAGCACCCCAGCTAGAACCACTGGTTTAAAAGCTGTTAAACATACAACAGCTAGCAAACATAAAGTTACTGCTAAAAGCGCAACTTCAAGAACTACTGGTTTAAAGTCTGTTAAGCATGCAACTACTCCTAAGCATACCACTGCTGCTAAACGTACCGTTGCTGCTAAAAGCAGTGCGGGCAGAGTTACTAGTTTAAAAACTAAATCTTCAAAAGGTACAATTTTACGAGGCGCTGCCAAAGCTGCTCATGAAGCTAAATTATTAAGATTACGCTCGGGTCGCAGTATTGTAGCAAAATCAGCTGGATCACGTAGCATCGCTGCAAAGTCTAAATCTGCTTCTAAATCTAGACCTACTAGATCTGTAGCATCAAGAAAAACATCTAAAAGCAAATAAGGAGCTAAAATGGTAAAATCGTTAAAATTGTTTATAGCTTTAGTAACCTTAGGATTAATCACCCCATTTTCAATAATGGCAGAGAGTCCTATAGAAACAAATTTCAATATAGAAGATACTGAAGAAGATTTTGAATTAAAAGATTTAGAAAAAGAATTACAACGTCTTTTGGCAGATATTCCAGAAGATATAAGTACTACAGACGAAGCAGATACTCTTGTTATTAATTCAGCAACACCGAACGATGAAGCTGAAAATTTGAATATTGAGTACAATGAACCAATGACTGAAGCATTAAAACAAGAATTAAAAGCTCAGCCAATTGATGCAAAAGAAGAAATCATCTTATTAGATGAAGATGATGGTGACAACATCTTTGATCAAGACGAGGAAGAATTAGCTTAGTTAAATTTTTTTAAAATTTATTCCCAAATTTATTTTTCCCCTGATTAAAAGCCCAAGTTTCTTGGGCTTTTTTTCTTTTCAATTTAAAAAACAAAAAATTCTTTACAAAAAATTAAGATTACTGCCAAAATTAGAATAACAAAATTTAACTCAAGGGGAGATAATTATGAAAAGAATCTTACTAGCTCTGGCTACATTAGTTTTTGCTTGCACTATTGAAGCTGCTTTGACAAAACGACCAAGAGCATCACTCAGAAAGACTGCGCCAGTTTCTAGTGCATCAATCGATGCATTACCTCCAGTAGATCATGTAAAATATGGTGCGGATAAAAGCTCTTTAAAAGAGCGAATCTCAGTGTTAAAACAACAAATTAAAACTGCTCATGCAGAAGTAGAACAGAATCATAAAAACATACTTAAATGGACCCAAGAATTAGCTCCATTAGAAGTTGAAGCACATCATGGAAAAGCAACCAGAGTGAGAGCGCCTAAAGTTGCTCATGCATCTGTCACTGCTCCTGCAGCTGCTGCTTAATCAATTAGCAAAAAAAAGGGTCCGCAAACACGGACCCAATTTTTTTAATCTTCCCATTCTAAGGAGCCACCCGTTTGATATTCGGTAACCCTTGTTTCAAAGAAATTTTTCTTTTTTCTCAAATCTGTTGATTCTGATAACCAAAGGAATGGATTTTCTTTATTATAAATTTTAGGAAGTCCAATTCTTTCTAATCTTCTATCAGCGATATACTCGACATAATTCGAAAATTGTTGCGCATTTATGCCTAACAAGCCTTTTGGACATGCATCATAAGCATACTGCTGCTCTAGAACAACTGCTTGCTTTATAAGCTCTACAATCTCTGTCCTAAATTCGGTTGTCCACACTTCTGGGTTTTCAGCAATTATTGTATTAATCAAATCACACCCAAAAGCCAAATGAATACTTTCATCACGCATAATGTATTCAAATTGCTGCCCTATACCAACCATCTTATTTTGCCTTTTTAAAGCCAAGATCATCGCAAATCCAGCATAGAAGAAAATTCCTTCCATTATCACATAATAGCCAATTAAATCATGTATAAATGTTTTAATATCAGCTACTGTCTTGGTTTCAAAATTAGGATCCATTATAGAAGAAGTTAAGTTTACCACAAACTCATCTTTTTCTCTGATTGATGGTATCGTTAAATACATTGTATAAATTTCATCCGGATCTAATCCTAATGAATCACAGCAATAAATAAATGTATCGGTATGAATCGCTTCTTCAAATGCTTGTCGTAAAAGATACTGTCGGCATTCAGGATTTGTTACATGTCGATAAACAGATAATACTATATTATTAGCTGTTAATGATTCAGCAGTAGCAAAAAAACCCAAATTCCAAAGAATTAATCTTCTTTCTTCATTACTTAATGCTGTCGCAGACTTCCACTGTTCAACATCCTGTTGCATCGGAATCTCTTCAGGAGTCCAGTTATTTGATATCCCACTTTTATAATGCTCACGAGCCCATAAATAGGTCATTGGCAGTATTTTATTAGGATCGGTCATTGAGGAGTCGTTATTGATAATACGCTTGGTCATTTTAGTCATTATTTTTTATCCTCTTACATTTATTGACATGAATCACAATCAGTCACATTGATTCCACAAACCCTTGAAACAGAACTTTCATTAGTTCTTTTTTGAGTAAATCCGTACTTGGTATCAAGCGTAGATTTCTCAATTTGAGATGCACCCAGCGTTCTTAAATAATAATTAGTTTTTACTCCTGTCTTCCAAGATCTAAAATAAATATCATTTAATTTAGAACCAGATATACCCTTAGAAAAAGTATTAAGAGATTGAGCTTGATCAATCCATTTTCCACGCACTGCAGCAAGTTCTATAAGCCATTCAGCATCAATTTCAAAAGCTGTTTTATATTTATCTTTAATATCCTGAGGTATTTCAGCAATGTTTGATAAATCGCCGTCATAGAATTTTAGTTTATCTAAAGTTTCTTGGTTCCAAAGATTAATTTTTTTCAAATCATGAACCAAATATTTATTGACTATAGTAAATTCACCAGTCACATTAGATTCTACGTAGATATTCTCATAAATAGGTTCAAAGGACGGATAACAACCAGTTATTGTAGATATGGTAGCAGTAGGAGCAATAGCCATTATATTAGAATTTCTTAAGCCATAAAGCTTAACTCTCTCTTTTAAAGAGTTCCAATCAAGCCTAGCATCCCTAGAAACCTCAATTTTCATTCCTCTTTCACGTTCTAAAATATCAAGCGTATCAAGTGGAAATATACCCCGATCCCACTTAGAACCTTTAAATGTACTATATGATCCTCTTTCTTGCGCTAAAAGACATGAATTTTCAATAGCAAAATAAGAAATTTTTTCCATCAAGACATCAGAAAATTCTTTGGCTTTGATCGATGAAAAAGGAATATTTAATTTAAACATGGCATCTTGAAGACCCATCAAACCAAGACCAATAGGACGATGTTTGAGATTAGAATTTTCCGCTTCTTTTGTAGCATAAAAGGTCAAATCGATAACATTATCAAGCATTCTTATAGCTGTTTTGATAGTATTTTCTAGCAACTCATAATCAAGTTCACCATTTATCACATGCTGACTAATATTTATTGATCCAAGATTACAAACAGCCGTTTCAGCTTCAGAGGTATTTAGCGTAATTTCGGTGCATAAGTTTGAACTATTAATTACACCAACATGATCTTGAGGAGATCTAAGATTGCAAGGATCTTTAAAGGTAATCCACGGATGACCAGTTTCAAATAAACGCGTTAGCATCTTGCGCCATAACTGTTTAGCAGAAATAGATTTGAAAATTCGAATTTCTCCATTTCTCGTTTTTTGTTCATATGCACAATAAGCTTTTTCAAAAGCCATACCAAACAAACCATGTAGATCTGGCGTTTCATCCGGTGAAAACAATGTCCATTCTTTATCTTCAAGCACTCGTTTCATGAAAAGGTCTGGAATCCAGTTTGCCGTATTCATATCATGAGCTCTTCTGCGTTCATCTCCAGTATTTCTCTTGAGATCTAAAAAATCCTCAATATCTATGTGCCATGTTTCTAAATAAACACAGGTCCCACCTCTTCTAATACCACTTTTGGTAATAGCCACAACAACATCATTTGCTATTTTTAAGTATGGAATTACCCCCTGACTAGTTGCCTTAATACTATTAATATAAGCACCAGTACCTCGTACGTTAGTCCAATCGCCACCTAATCCACCAGCCCATTTAGCAAGCTGAGCATTATCACCAATACATTTAAATATATGCCCTAGATCATCTTTGACTGTGGTCAAAAAACATGAACTTAATTGTGCTACTGGAAAGCCGGAATGAAATAAAGTGGGAGTTGAAGGAGTATAACGCAAGCTTGATAAAGATTGATAAAATTCTAATGCTTTACCGTTTTTATCAGATTCATTAAGAGCTAATCCCATAGCTATTCGCATCCAAAAAGACTGAATAAGCTCAACCCTACGGCCATTAACTTTAGTTATGTATCTTTCATAGAGAGTATTGAGACCCATATAATTAAAAGCATTATCTCGTTCTATGCATAAATGATTTGATAAATATTCAAGATCAAACTCAAGCATTCTGTTATCAAAAATTTGTTGCTTTACTCCACTGATAATACCATGAATAAAAGACTCTTTATAATGCTTAGCCTTGTCTCCTTCAGAAATAGAACAACCCTGAACTTCTTTAAATATACGTTGTAATAATATTCTAGTCGCAACCACATCATAAGCAGGATCACGCTCAATAAAAACTATGGTAGACAAAATAAGAGCTTTCTCCATTTCTCGAGTACTCATACCATCATAAATATTTTTTAAAACTTCTTTCATTAAGTTTTCAATAGAAATATCAGCCTCAAATCCTTTGGCAACACGCTCAAAGGTTAACCGCAACTTTTTACTATCAAACGGCACCGACATACCGTCTCTTTTAGTAACGCTATACACTAACGGTTCGCGCATATCTTTTACCAAGGCATCCCTTATGGTTATATTTTTTGAATCCATGATGGACGAATCCCTCCTAAACAAATTTTTATATTTAACTAGATAAAACCGTTAGTTCTAATTTTTTTTATATTTAACAAAACTAATGAAACAAAATTTTCAGATAGTAAAAATGCATATACTTTATGTCCTATTAAGATAGCAGTTTGACCCCCTTAGATCAACCCGAAATTTAAACTCGCCGAAACAAAAACTCTCTTGATTTTTTTAACTAAACTACGAAAAAAAATTTCCGATGTGAAATAAAAACGATCCAACAATACCGCGATACAGAGGGCCAATAAGAGCAATTTTCAGAGATAAACCGCTTCGCTTAAAGATAATATAATTTTTACCGAGCAATTAAATTTTTTCCAAACTTAATTGCAACAAAAATACAAAAACTTTACTTTTTGAAATGATGATGTAAAATTAAAATTATTAAAAACAAGTTCAATAACTGTAACTTTGACATGAAAAACTATATAAAAACATATACGTTTTTTAAAAACTGGTTTTCAACTCTAGTTGTAACCAGCAGGTCAAATGCTGCATTCTTTTTTCTCATTATTTCATCTCTATTTATCTGCCAATAAGGCAGATATAAAAACACGTGCCAACTATTGGCATTGATGATTATCCTATGATAATTGTCGCAACTCACCACAAAAATATAAAAAATATTGCTAACACAGTTAGCTTACATTAAAACGCATAAAGCTTTGTTCAGCTATGTTGAATCAGTACATTTATGCTATTTTGGAGTTATAATAAAATGGTTAAATATAATACCCTTATTTTTAGTGCTTTGTTATTTGGCACTATCAATGCGATGGAAGAAAAGCAACAAAAAAAAGTATCCCCTATCCAGAATGCTGCAATAGGAATCGTGGCAGCCGGAGCTGAAATAGCAATCGACCAGCCGCTTATCTACTTTAAGAACATGATGCAAAGCAAGCGACCTATAAATTGGAAGATGCCTGCTGCCTGGTATCGCGGTGCGGGAGCCGGCATTGCTAGCTTAGCGCCAACAACAGCCATACAAGTTGCTGTTAATGGCATGCTTAACGATAAAGCAGATAACAATTCTTCTACGTTGCGCCAAATGATGAATGCTTGGTGCGCTGGAGCAATGTCTGCAGTAGTTAGCAGTCCAAGCGAAGCATTAATATTTCATCAGCAAGCCGGCGGAAAAAATGCTTTTCAAACCATGAAACATCTTTGGCAGGAACATGGCACAAGATGCTTGTACAGAGGCATGCTAGCAACAGCAATTCGTGATGGAGGATTCGCTTGCGGATTTTTGGCACTAGGTCCAGCAGCAAAAGAATATTTGAAAAAATATACAGACAATCAAGCTGTCGGAATGTTCGGACTTGTAGGAGCTGGATTATTAGCTGCTACCGGAACTCATATATTCGATTTTTTAAAGACTATAATGCAAAAAGATTTCTCGTCAAATCGAAGAATGACGCGCATCATGCTTGATACCATAGCCACCGAAGGACATGCGGGGTTATTTAAAGGTTTTCTAGCACGCACCACGCGAATTGCTTCTGCTATTATATTAATGAGTACAGTTGCGGAGCAGCTACAGAAACATATAACTAAAAGCTAAACTACTCATTGAATTTTTTAACATGGGGAGAGCATGCGCTCTCCCCATTTACTAGCCAATTATTTTTTCATATATAAAATAATTTTAATTCCCAGAAGATTTGCTTTTGTTGTGATAATACATCTTTCGAGTCAATGAACTAGCAGATTGAAATTTATCATCAGATCTAGCCATTTGTTCTTCACACATGATTTTTAGTATAGCCTTTGGATACACTGCCATTGGTGCTAATTTAGCTGTTCTGCATAAAATTTCTAGCAAATACTGGCCTTCATCTTCTTCAATAGCGCTCCTAATTTTTGCTATAGCGATTGCACTCTGCTTATTAGCATTTGGAGTTCGAGGGTTGGCACCAAAAGAAATAAGTAACTCAACAATAGTAGTAAAATTATTCTCTGTAGCACTTGTTAATGCCGAGTGCCCCTCTGCAAGTTCATTAGATTGATCAATCCACTGGGTAAATTGAGACGTGCTTAAACGTTCCTTGGCCCTACTTAATGCTTTATGAGCAAATTTATATCTATTCTCTTTTACAGCAAACATCAAGTTACAATGCCATGCATACACTGTATCATAATCAATATCAGAGCATTCTGGAGCAGCACTTAAATCCTCAGTAGGCTTATCTTTCCATAAAACACGACAATTCTCTTGAGAGCATTGCTCATCATCCCATTCTTGCGCATACGGCTCTTCCATGGAATTAATGTATTGATGAGTCATGGTTATAAGCAATAACGATAATGCAGATTTTTTGTTCAACATATTTAACCCGTTTGTTTTCACTGTTTATACTAATTCTCTTTTACCATTTTTGATGGTGGTTTAACAAATGTTCAGCAAACAATCGTATGGCTTATGGTAGCTTATGCTCAAAGTAACCAATGAAGAAATCGATCTCAACAAAAAACTCCCCTTATGAGAGAGGAGTTTTATTTATTAAATTTATAATTGCTTAGTGCATAAAGATTTAGCTAACGGTCATATGTTTAATGGGCATTTTTTTTGGGGCTAATCCTTCATTATCGTCTTTTTTTACTTCACTACAAGAGACCTTGCATGCTACAGAAAAATCGCGCGCAAACCCTCTCTCTAATTGCTTAAATTTTTCTTTAAGTGAATTTGATCGAGTAATCACTACCGTTTTTTTTCTTTCACCTTTAGACCCAATAGAATTTTCATAGCTAACACTCGCTATGTTAATTAAACATTCCACTATATTACAAAGATCAACATTTTCTACATCTCTATCTTTAAGTTCGATCAACAATTTATGCACTTCTTCTTTTTGCCCATTTTCAAGCATTTTGATAAGTCGATCATATAATAATTTTATTTTACTTTGCTCACACGCTTCTTCAAACTTTTTTTCAGCTTGTTGCTGGAGCACCGTTACCCTAAGCCATTCTTCTGCCAATTCTTCAATGTTTTTTTCCATACATTTAGTAGGCATATTTAAAAATATAAAGATCGATAATGCAACTATTTGGGTGCTGCGATTTATCATACTATTCCTTACTTATATTTATTGAGAGTAATTAATCATAATTGATAATAAGTATATTTTAAGAAAATTCCTTCGTAAAGCATGATTATGCCTCATCAGGCATGGAATACAATATAACCATTCTATATTTTACTTGTTGTATGTCATTTTATTACTGAAGCAAAAAACAGACAATGTCTTTTATTGACATTCGCTTCCAAGAATATGCTAATCTTTTCTAATAAGATTATTAGCTTGGGGGAGTAGTTATGAAAAATAAAGCAAATTCTCATATTAATGTAAATTAGCTTTGGTAACTTTGGGTAATTTGTATTTATCCCCTTCTATTTTTCTAATAATGAAACACAATGAGCATTTATTAATCTCATGTAATTATGATATTCTCGTATTTCTGGCGGTAAGCATTTCTGATCCAAGCTTTTTTTTCTAACCACTTCTGATGTTAGATGCCTTAATGAAGCTATGCATTACATGAATTATAAGATTCATTTTTTTTCTTTCTCCATTACTTCGATTCTATTGCTAAACGGTAACAATAGAACTGTAAAGAAAATCAAAATGACATTAATCTTTAATCTTTAACATAACAATCCAATCTTTTAGCTCGAAATATTATTATCATCTTCTGAAACTATATCATTTTCTCCATCAGTAGATTTCTTCTCATAGACCGTTTACCTCATCTTCAAGATCATCTACAAAATCATCCAATGGCATAATCTGATGTGGCTAGTATCATCGTCCATTCCTTCTGTTTCAGCATCCCCTAACAATAACAAGAAATCCGTATTTTATTACCAAAGTCCACAACCGCCAGGAGTTTGTACAGATTTATTTTTTGTATCAATATCGGTACCTTCACCAATATTAGTTCGAGTAATCTCTCTACCTTTTTTTTTAAGCAATTCTTGTATCCTATCAAGCCGAACACATCCATAGCTTTCCCACATCATTGAATTAACATCAGCACCACCATTTATCATTACTTCCATTAAATCTTCATGTCCTTGCTCGATTGCATGATAAAATACAGCAATGCCAAGTTTGCCTACTGCATTAACGCTAGCACCTTTATCTATTAGAAATTTTACCATGTCCAAATTTTTCTGAACGTCCTTCCTGAATATACATGCACGAACTATACAACATAACGGACTTTCACCCCACTCATCCCCTTCATCAATATTAGCTCCGCGTTCTATTAACAATTCTATTATTTTTTTTGCTCGTGAATTCCATTTATATGAACAGACCGCAGAATATAATAAGGTTTCACCTTTAGCATTTTTTTCGTTTACATTAGATCCATTAGTCAATAAATATTTTATTATATTGGCATAACCATTTAAAACTGCCACATGTAGCCCATTATTTAGACTACAAGATTTTTTCAATATATCATCTAGGTCCGCAAATACTGGCGCAAAACCTATTCTTAGATTTTTCAATGTATTTTGAGCAGAAGGCCATAATAATTTAACAATCGCTGCAAATTCTTTACAAACTAAGCAAATTTTAAAAATTTCTTTTATATGATAAATTTCACCTAAGATGGAATTAGAATCCCAACACAAGTAAGTACAAATAGTACCAATTTCCTCGCCTTGTGCATTTTTATAAGTTTTGTAATTTTCGTTAAATTCAACAAAATTTTCTGAAGTTAGCTCTTCTTCGTATAATAATTTAGATGGAATTATTAACTGAAATATCATATCTACTATCTCAATTGGCAGATAATCAAATATGTGTGAGGTAGAACCTTCTTTCTTTAAGCAAATCTCTTCTATATCTCTACCACTAATATTCTGATCCTCTTCCATACCAAAAGAATTGCTAAATAAGTAAAATGATAAACTTAATGGTAAAATTAGTTTTTTTATTCTCATTTATATTACTCCGTTTAATCTCTAAGATATCATGATTGCATTTTGAAAATTAATTTTAAGCATATAATTATTGTAACGAAACAAGGAAATAAGACAAGTTTGAATTTCCGAAAAACAAATAGAGCTTTTATTGACATATGGCATAAGCACTATGCTAATCTTTTCTAATAAGATTATTAACTTAGGGGAGCAGTTCATGGATTTCAAAAATTCGTCAATATTTTTAGGGATAGTTATAGCATATTGTTTGCAAGCAAATGCAGCAACGCCAAATCCAAAAGAATCTGAAATGAAGCATTATAAAGAACTCAAAACAATGGATGAATATAAGGCCGCAATCGGATCATCAAAACCTCAAATTATAAAATTTTATACTGAATCTTGTGGTGCATGCAAATCTATGAAAACAGTTTTCTCAAATGTGGCGAGAAAAGAGCATAATTTTGCTGATTTTTCAGCTATTAACATAGAAGACAAAGCATTTCAAGATTTAATAAAAGAGCATTCTCTTGTAGCAGTACCTACAACTTTATTTATAAAGTTTGGGCAAGTTAAAAAAACTGATAAAGGTTCAATGTCTGAAGAAGATTTGGACAATCAAGTAAAAAGCTTTGCTAAAAGCTAAAAGCTTAAATCAAAAATAATAGAGGGAAGCATTCATTATCAGCTTCCCTCGACATAAGTTAACTTACCATTTGCTTTATTTATACATAACTATCATTAACAATTATTTTCACATTCTTTTTTCTTTAGCAACTCTATACATCTCTCAGCCGCAAATCTTTCTTGTTCATAACGTTCGCCCAAGAAGGCTAAACCAACTTCACGAATGTGCGCTGCATTGTCTAACGCATAACATAAAGCAGTATTGCCTGAAGTGGATGTAAGTTTAATGTTCGCCCCATTATTGATTAATAATTCAATTATTTCACAACTGCCGGATAAGGCAGCATGCATTAGAGGTGTCATACCTCCACTATCTTGAATATTAATAAAGTCATCTAAACATAAATTCTTATCTTTAATTAACTCTATTATTACGTTGACTATATGGTAATGACGATTTGAGGTTGCATAATGCAATGCAGTATCTTTTTGGATGGTATGCATACTAAATATTTTTACCCAATCATAATTTTTATGTTTTTCTGAATCGATAATAGTATTTAATGTTGCACTGTCAATGCTGCTTAGTGCAATAGCTATAAAAAAACAAATGCTATTTTCTTCCCCTAATGAGTCATCTAATGAGCCATCTAATGAGTCATCTAATAAGGGCAATAAATTTAACTTTATCAACCAATCAAATAAGCGACTATTATTGGTCTTAAGACCAAGAGATACTATTTTGTGAAGGCAACTTATTTCCTGCACAGAAGCGATTTCTTCCGTATCCTGTTTAATTAACAATTCTAGTATCTTGCAAAAATCTGCTAATGTTAAAGGGCACTGAGTGAAAAAAAGAAGGTCAGGTTCAAACAAGTTAACCGTAGAAAAATAATAATCGAACATAGATACTACAAAATTCATATCATATTTTTTCTCTAATGCTTTATAAAGCAATGCACGGTAGCAATACAAATGTTCTTTTGTAAGCATCAATTTTTCAGCAGTTATTTCATTTATACATTTTGCTAAAGAATCACAATGATCATTAATTAAGGTAATAGCATGACAGTATTCATTTACCTCTTCAGGTAAATGTTCTTTATCTAATTCAAGCTTTACAACTTTCAATGCTGTCATGAATTTTAATGAACTAAGCCATTTCTTTTCAGCTTTTTCTGGCTGGTCTGATAATTCCCCTGATTCGAACAACTGTTCCATTGGCTTCGTTTGATGAATATAACATAACAATGATACGACTATAAAAAATAACAATTGACCGTTTTTTAACACAATAACCTCTATTTATTTTAACCAATAACTTTTAAATAATTCATTTTTTTGCTGCATTGTTTTTGTCTGCCTCTTCCAATAATTGTAAGCATCGAGAAGCTGCTTCGTAATCTTTACCTAATGGATTGCTTTTAAGCAGAGATAACATCTCTTGTGCATAACTTAAAGCTGTTTTTCCAGAATGAGAAAGAAGTTCAGTTAACGCACCGTTGTTAATTAATAGTTCAACTGCTTGAGGATTAGAAAATGCTGCTTGAATTAAAGGAGTCATACCTAAATCATTTTGAATATTTATAAATTTCTCAAAAGCTAAACCCTTATCTTTGATTAGCGCTATAATATATTCAAAAATATCAAAACGGCCATTTATAGCAAAATGCAGCAGTGTGGCCCCGCCAATATTCTGCTTACTGAATATTTTTTCCCAATCACAGTCTTTGTTTTTTTCCATGCCAACAATAGCATGTAATATTTCGATACTAATACAACTGCAGACAAGGCTAATAAACAAGAAATTATCATAAGTATCCAATAGAGAATCTACAGATGGTAACAAATTCGCATCTACCAAAAGCATACATAAATTATTAAGACCTTTATTTAAAACGAAGCGAACAATTTTATCAAAACACGCTCTTTCATTTTCAAAAACAATTTGGTCAAAAGAAACATTAAATTTAGCAGCATTTTCTTTGATTATTAATGATAACATAACATTAATTTCGTCGAGTGCCGGGATGAAATCAGTTAACACAATTATTGGCTTGATATCAAACCAATAATATGACTCAATCATTAATCGAAAATACTCATTAAGTGCTAGCAATACCAAATCAAAATCTGCATATTGCTTGTCAAATATTTCATCAAGCAGCTTTCTATAGCAATACAAATTTTCCTCTGTAACTTTGAGGTATTCATATTCGGGTTCTTTAAATTTTTCCAAAGAATTGCAATGAGCATCAACTAGAGCAATGCAACTACAATAATCTCTTACCTCTCCCGGCATGCTGTTTTGAGGTAATTTCAAGCTTTTCACTTTTGATGCCGCTATAAATTTTAGTGTGTGGAGTAATTTTTTTTTGACATTTACTTGTTTGGCAATAGGTTCATCCTGTTTCAATTCTTCCATTGCTTTTGTTCGACCATTGAAACATAATAATGCGATAAATAAGAAAAATGAAAATAAACTGTTCCTTAACATAGTAATCCTATTGCCCATTTTGAAATCATTAAATATAATTTTATTATTTATATTATTACCTATATATTTATTTTTGTCTAAAATACCAAGATGCAGAATGTTATCAACATAAAACAAAGAATTTATTGATATGTTCAATCAAAGGCCATATATTAAATCTACTAAAACAAAGTTGACACATACATCTAGACATTTTTTAAAAATTATTTATACTTTGAATAGTACAAATCCAAATTAATTTTCCTTTAAATAAAACAAATTATGACAAAAAAACAAAGACCTAACGTTAGAAATATAGCCATTATTGCCCACGTGGATCATGGAAAGACAACATTAGTTGATAAACTATTACGTTTCACGTCTACCATCGAAGTTGCACAAACAGCTCAAGATGATAGAGTTATGGACTCAAACGCCCTAGAAAAAGAGCGTGGAATTACCATTCTTGCTAAAAATACTGGTGTAATTTACGGTGATTACGAAATAAATATTGTTGACACCCCTGGACATAGTGACTTTGGTGGAGAAGTAGAACGAACTCTTCAAATGGTAGAAGGTTTTTTACTATTTGTAGATGCGGCTGAAGGTGTATTACCTGGAACACGATTTGTGTTAAACAAAGCTTTACAGCTTAATTTAAAGCCAATCGTTCTAATTAACAAAATAGATAGAAAAGATGCTGATATTAAAGGAACAGAAAGTTTAATACATGATCTGTTTTTAGATTTAGCGACCGATGAAAGTCAACTTGATTTTCCTATTTTATTTGGTTCTTCCAAATTAGGTTTCGTAACAACCAATCCAGAAGATCAAACAATCACCATGAAACCATTGTTCGATGCAATATTGGACAATATACCTGCACCAGAAGAAAAAGGTGAAAATCTACAACTATTAGTTACTAGTTTAGACTATTCTGATTTCTTGGGACCAATAGCAATTGGACGTGTATTCAGCGGCAAAATAAGAGTAGGACAAAACTTCATTACTTGCAAAGACAACGTCAACAGCAAGCCTATGAAAGTAACCAAGATTTATAAGTTTAAAGGTCTTCAAAAAATAGAGACCGATGAAGCTGAATTTGGTGATATCGTTGCAATGACTGGCTTTAATGAACCGGTTACCATTGGTACAACAATATGCCATCCAGAGCATCCAAATCCTTATCCTTATGTAAAAATAGATGAACCTACGTTATCTCTTTATATATCGGTAAATGACTCTCCGTTCTCTGGTCAAGAAGGCAAATTTTTAACATCTAGACAGATTAAAGATAGACTTGAAAAAGAACTCAAAGTAAACGTAGCTTTAAGAGTTGAACCAACCGAATCTCCAGAGTCTTTTAAAATTTCCGGTAGAGGGCAACTTCATTTAGGAATTTTATTAGAAAACATGAGAAGAGAAGGTTTCGAGTTCCAAGTTTCTGCTCCAGAAGTAATTTATAAGACTATAAATGGTGTTAAAAACGAACCTATCGAGTATTTGGTATTAGATATCCCTGAAGAAAGCCAAGGAATCGTAATGGAATCTCTTGGTAAGAAAAAGGCTGAAATGAAGAACCTTACTCATCTTTCTAGTGGAAGAGTACGAGTAGAGTTTGAAGTTCCTTCTAGAGGCTTAATCGGCTTCAGAGGACAGTTCTTAACCGATACGCGTGGTAATGGTATAGCAACCTATAGTCTTTTAGGATACAAGCCATATAAAGGCGATATACCTATAAGAACAAAAGGTGCTTTAATATCAATGGAAGCTGGAACAGTTACCGGATTTGCACTCGACACATTACAAGACAGAGGCAAATTATTTGTAAAGCCTACTGACAAAGTGTACGAAGGTATGATCATTGGGGAACATAGCAGAGATAATGATCTTGATGTTAACCCTACAAAGCAAAAGAAGCTTACTAATATGCGAGCTTCCGGATCTGATGATGCTATTAAACTTGAACCACCAAGAAAAATGGAATTAGAAACATGTATGGAATGGATTGATACTGACGAGCTAATCGAAGTTACTCCTTTACATATACGTTTAAGAAAAAAAGTATTAAAAGCCGGACAAAGAAAGTAATTTTTACATGCCAACCTTTAAATTAATAGTTTCTTATGATGGAACTGATTATAAAGGTTGGCAAATTCAACCTGATGCACCAACTATTACTCAAGCATTACAAAATAAGTTTGAATGCGTTTTCAAGAAACCCATAAAAATAGTTGGTACCTCTAGAACCGATGCTGGCGTACATGCATTAGGTCAAATCGCAAAATTCACCACCGATCTCGATATTGATTTAACCAGACTTTTAAGAGCTTGGAATAATGCGTTACCGTCAGATATTCATATCAGATCCATTGAGCCGTCAGAAGAATCTTTCAACCCAAGAAAAGATGCTCAAACAAAAACTTATTGTTATTATTTAGGAACAGAAAAAACATCTCCCTTTATTGGCCGGTACGTACATTGTCCTAAATATCTTTTTGATCTAGAAAAACTAAAGAATACGTTGAACTTATTTGTAGGAACTCATGATTTTAAGAACTTCTGCAAATATGAAGAGAATCTCACTCTTGATACGGTCAAAACTATCAACTCGATACACATGAGCTATTTTAAACGATTCAATGTTTACCAGATCAAAATTAATGGAAACTCTTTTTTATACAACATGATCCGGAGAATAATCGGAGCCAGTCTTGATGTTGCCGCTGATAGATATGATATTAACGTAATCAATCAAGCATTATATCGACAGATAGATAAAACTTTTAATACTGCACCAGCAAAAGGCCTAGTATTACACAAAGTTTATTTCGTAAAAAAAATTTAAAAAAATGATTATTGACTTTTAAAACCACACTCTATTAAATTCTGTTTATATATTTTTCCAATATATACCGAAAAGCAGAGATGAAAAAGTTAGTTAATTATTTATTTATTCTATCATTAGTATTGTTAAATGGCTGCAACGAAAGACCTCCAAGAAGGGTCTGCTCGTATGAAGACAATCGCCCAGTAACTATATTTATACATGGTACACTCTATCCATTTTTAGATGTTCTTATACGAGCTTTTGATTGCCCGGTGGGATTAACACCAGCATTAACTCAAGGTGCTACCTTTATTCATGGCAGAATTCCTTTTATTTTAAGCCAAGCAGATCCAATCACCTACCCAATCGAGTCAGCATATGTTTTTGGCTGGTCCGGTAGATTAACCTTTGAAGCAAGAAGAAGAGCTGCTCAGTGTTTATATCAAGAACTTAAAAAACTCAAGGGTCCTATAACGATCGTAGCACACAGTCATGGAGCTACCCTAGTGCAACTCTTAGCTGAAATAGTTAAGAAGCATAATGATAATGAACTTAGAATTGAGAAATTTATTATGCTTGGTTGCCCAGTACTTTCAGGCATGGAAGAATATGTATGTTCACCAGTATTTAAAAAAGTAATATCATTATACTCTCTTGGCGATAGCACACAAGTTATGGATCCTCAAATATTATCACAGGAAAACAGACGATTAACTTCACTTAAAGGACAATGGACGCCATTATTCTCCAGAAGATTTTCTCCTTGCGCACCAAATGTGATTCATAGAAGAATTCTTTTAGGAAGAAGAAATATGACACATATGGATTTCATCTATAAGCCTTTCTTAACAAGACTGCCCGCGATAATCAGCTTGATTGAAGAATCAATTGATCACGGTCATCTAAATACTGAAGAACAACAGTTTATCATAAACGTACCACGAGATAGAACTCTTGATCCAGAATTACTTGTTAAAGAAAGTATCAACGCGGCTCCAGCGGCCTAAAATATGGACAAATTATTGAACAAATCAAAGAGACGCTAGCGAGTTTTTCTTGCTAGCTTTAAACATAGAGGTAAATAAGGTAATGGATAATGCTAGATAAAGTATATTCAAACTAAAAGACTTCAGTAAAAGCAAACTTGAGTAGCTTCCCGTATTAAGAACATGTCTAATATTTTCAAATACGTACGTCATAGGCAAAAGAGATGATAAAGCTTTTATCCATCCATACTGAAATTCGAGCGGGTAATAAATACAGCTAAACGGTGCAAAAATATAGCCCATTGAATAAACAAAATCTTGAGCTTTTCTGCCTTTTGAAATTAGGATGCTACAGATTAAAAAACCTATAAACCACCCAGACATCATTAATAGCAGAGCTGAAAAAAAGAGACTTATACCTAAATCAAAAAGATTAATTCCGTAAAAATACCATGAAATTATGGTGCCAAAAAACATCACAAAAAAGGTATCAAACAATCCAACAGACATGACCCCCAAAATCCATTCTCCAAGCTTTAAAGGGGAAGCAAAAATAGTAACCAAATTTTGATTAGCAATCTCTTCGAATAAACTTTTTGCGGTTTCAAGATTAACACGAAAGACTATCTGCCAAAGCACAATACCGCTAATAATTAAACGTACAATATTTGGCATACCCGACTGTTGCTGAATCCATACGCTTGTGGATCCCCAAATTATAATATTTAAGGTTAACCAATATATAATACTAGAAATCCGATTAACAAATGTCGGAATAATATACCGTAAGAAAACGGCCCAAATTCTATGAACGCTTACCACAGGAATCCTCTTTAATACGTCCTCGATCTAAAGTTAATACCCTATCACATAGTTCAGTTATATCTTGCTCATTATGAGAGGTAAGGAAAAAGGTAGTGCCACTTTTTTCTCGCTGTTCTTTGATAAGTGCTCTAACGAGAGTAGCTGTTTTATTATCCAAGAAAGCTGTAGGCTCATCAAGCAAAACAATTTTGGAATCTGGCAAAAAAGCTTTTATAATACTAATTTTATTCGATTCTCCTGCAGACAGGTTTGCAATCTTTTTATATGCATGGTCTGATAACCCGAAAGTAAAAATTAGATTATCGATTTTTTCCTCACTAATTTTTTTTGGCATAGTATACATTTGTGCAAAAAATTGTAAGTTTTGCAAAACTGTTAATGATTGAGGGAGCTTAAAATAAGAACTACCGAAAGAAACATCTTCTAATAACGCACTTCTATTCTGCGAAAAATCTTTGCCAAAATAGTTAATTGTCCCCGAAGATGGTGTCAGAATCCCAATCAGCATGTGCATCAGGGTACTTTTACCAGCACCGTTTGAACCAACTAATCCAACTATTTCGCCCTCTTTTAATGAAAAAGAAATGTTATCAATTACTTTAGTTGGGGAGGATTGCTTATATGAAGTGAACCACCCGGTTTTTGGGCTAAAAATTTTAGTAAGATTATTGATAATTAATGGATACATGATAATTTAATCAAATAAGTTAGCTATTACAATAATGAGTATATCAAGATTATAAGGTTTGGGGTACCCAATTATGTAAACTTCTTTATTAATCTATTTTCATTAAGTATAATTTATAAAATTCATAATTAATGCCCCAATGCAATCGATTGCCCATCATTATTCATAATACAAAGCCTGGAACAAAAGTGATAAAATTTAACCATTCTGCCATCATAATGACTTTAACCTTATTGTCATTATCAACTGTTGTCATATGTACAAACCCTAAGACAGAAGAAGCTATGAATACCAAAGACAATATTTTAGCCAAAATTAAGCAGTACAATACTATTGAACCACAATACCCTTCCTATGTAGACCAAAACCATTATGGCATATGCTTAAGAGCTTCTGATAATCTCAAAAAAGGAACTGTTGTTGCTACGTGTGATCTTGAAGTTACCGATAAAGAATATATAGCAGATCATCCATCAGAAGAACACAAATATGTAGCACTTATGGATGTAAGCAAAGATGGCAAACCCACTTATGGCAACGTAAGAGGAAAATGGGCATTTTGCAATCATTCATGTGATCCAAATTGTGATACAAGCGACACCTGGGAAATTATCACAAATAGAGAAATACAAAAAGGCGAAGAATTAACAACTTCTTATGATTCTTTTGTCGACAACTTCCCTTGGCCGGATACCTGGAATTTCGTATGCCTATGCGCTGCACTCAACTGCAAAAAAATAATCAAAGAATATAGAATGGATATAATTTATCCCATAAAAAACAAATAACGCTACCTATCTTCATAGCGTTATTTATAATTAATTCAGAATTCTATCCCAAGCTATTAAAAAACAATTGATAGCTCGGGAAACTTATCTCAAAATTAATTAATATGCTTTTGTATTATTTTGACACTTAATACCGCAAGTTTTCCTGCTGGAACCAGTCTCTTGATTTCGTTTAACACAATCAACGGTACACTCCAACGAGGGCGTACTTCTAATTTTACCACATTGACCCTGACAAACACGTTTATTCAACGCATTTATGCAATCACTTATACAATTAACTTCTTTGGAACCTGTTTTAGACTTGGTCATGATAACCTCATTTTTTAAGAAATATACTCTACCATTCATTTTAAATTTTACACAAAACACATCAAGAAAATCAATAAACCTTCCAGAAAATAACCAGTTCTGCCATTTTACATTTTTTCCATATTCTATAAAATTAATAACTGTAAAGTTTATAACAAACCAACCTGTGGGTGGAAAATGAAAAATATCAAACTAGCTCTACTGTGCTTAGCGTTATCGAATATATATATTATAAGATCAATGGAAGAACAAGAGGAAGAAGAATACATAGATTACCCTCAAAGCGTTCAAATACAATCATGTCCTCAAGATCAAATGATTGATGAGGGGGAAAAAGAATATGATAGTAGCGCCCTACTCACTTTCCCAAAAAAGGACTTTAAAACTAGTTTCGACGACCTTTTAAAAAAGCTAGAATCATTAAATGTTTCCCAAGATTCTGAAAATACATCAACCTTAGCTACTCACGTAATTGAAGAATTTTTCAACTCAACAGATAGCTATACTGCTTTAAAAAAATCTTTTGAATATATTAAATCTAGAGATTCTAATTTTGGTTGCCGCTGGCAAAAAATTGATCATAATACCAAAGAACTAATATACTTTACCGTTAAAAAAGCCGGACAGATTAAAGATATCAATGATTTATTTCGCCGAGCAGTTGAAGAAAATAATGATGCAATTAAATCTGCACTCATCTGTTCTCGGGCTGCTATAAAAAATTATTCGGCACGAGAATTCTATAAACGAAAATTCAAACAACTAAATAGCATTTGCTTTAGAGAGCTCAAAAACGAAAACCTGGTTATGATACCTTATCTTAGCAATGTGCACGCTAGCTTAATATTACCAATTTTAAAACTTCAAAAAGAAACAGGTTATCCACTGTTTAACCTTGATCAGATTTTAATTTACGGCTTTCTAAATGGCAATAAAAGAATTATCTCCTTTATCATTATTAATAACTTAGCACCAAACATTGGCCCAATCTTTCAAGCAGCACTTGCAGGGAATAACAACTATCTTCAACAAGCTAGTTTCGATATTGATCAGCTTGATCCAGTAACTAACTTATCGCTTTTAGGATTTGCCGCTATTGGAAACAATATAGAAACAGCTAAATTATTAATCCAAATGGGTGCAAATTGTGAACTAGCAAATGCTTTGCATGTCGCCGCCTTTTTTGGAAGCATAGAAATAGTAAAGCTACTTATAAAATCAGGCGCCGATATACATACAAAAAGTAGCCTGCAATTTTTTAAAAATTATAGCCCACTTACTATGGCATTAAAGGGAAGACATAGAAAAATAGCACGCAAATTATTTACCTTAGAACTAAAATCAGGAGCAACAGCTCTAGATGAAGATAAACGAACCAACTTTGAGCATGCTTTATTAGAAGAAGATAAAGATATAGCAGAAAGGCTTCTTAAATCATATCCACAATGCTTTCCCTCTTCCTCGTATCTAAGCCTATCGCCTTATCCAAGCAATATCACCCCTTTACATATTGCCGCACAAGATAATTGGATTAGAATTGCAACACTTTTAATAAGCGCAGAAGTTCATTTGAATGTAAAAACCAATAAAAGTGGCTATACTCCTTTACATTTTGCTGCTGAACTTGGACATGTCAAGATAGCTAAGCTTCTGTTAGATGCCGATGCTCAACATGATGTAAAAAATTTTTATGAAAGCAAGGCGATAGACCTAGCAAGATTAACTTTTATGTTCGGAGAAACAAAAAGGGAAAGAATGAATGCGGCGAAAATATATAAACTTTTATATGACTCATACAAAGAAACGCTTAATTCTTGTTACCCAGAAGATTTATCTCCTGATAATATAAGCAAAAAGCGACGTTTATCGTCAGTATCTCTTAAGTCTTCATCTACGTTTATGCAGAACAAAAAAACTAAAACTAAATTAATTAAAAAATTACAGTCAATCGAAGAAGTCAAAGCACTTAAAGACCATTAAATAAGATAGCGCTTTAGCCATTTAAAATGCTACAGCTAAAGCTGCTTTGGCCTGCACAACTTCAAGAGTCAATACCTCGCTTGAATCAACACAAGCTTCTTTCTTAATGTGCGAGGCATATTGAGCTACGCTATATCTTAATACTTTAAAAAATGAAGCGCCTTACTAATAAAGCGCTTCATACTATTATTTACTTGAAGACATATTTTTTACGTATCCTGCAGCTTGTTTCATCTTGCTCCATACATTAGAACTATTAGCACCATAAAATATAGCTGCGATTGATGCAGCCATAAGCGCCCAATTTAAAAGCGGAAAATAGCCAAGCGTATGAGCTAATAATACTAAACCACTACCCAAAGTTAAATATCCTCTTAACTCAGGACTTGCCATATTTGCCATTTCCATTACCTTTGATTCTACTTTTGACCCTAAATCAGTATCGATATCATGAGCATAACCGTTGCTTGTTGATTCCTGTCTTTCTTTATCTTTAAATTGCTTCATAACAACTCTCCTTTTAACTTTTTATACGCCTCATAGAAACATTATAAGAAATTTTTATTAATATTTGCAAGAATAGTGCAGGATATGTAGGAACTATGTGAAAATGTCGTGTTTGAACTTTATAGAAATGTCGTGTTTATAGAAAAATATGAAAACCTCTTTCTCAATGGTAGTATTACCGAGCACAAAAAAAAGAGAAAGAGGTAA
>Ga0105046_10000826_pt1 | contig 45539 bp, 40 predicted proteins | sample MAT03_FD_78385 | JGI IMG/M metagenome (GOLD analysis project Ga0105046, IMG submission 78385) | Freshwater microbial communities from Lake Fryxell liftoff mats and glacier meltwater in Antarctica - MAT-03 (megahit assembly) | ecosystem: Environmental > Aquatic > Freshwater > Ice > Liftoff... | reverse complement strand
TGGCATGTTAAATCGGTAAATCCAAGAACCCGTTGTGTTATATTAGCTACCCCTCCTTGAGCTCTTAGGCCAATTGCATAATAACAACTGTCAAATAATATGAGTTCTGTTTCAAATCTAACGCCATACTTCCTATAAAGCATTGGGATGGTAAAAAATCCAAACTCTTTATTGGGATCAGATTTATTTGGTTGGGTAAGTATGCAAAAACAACTATCTAAAGTATTTGTCGGCATGCAGTTTACATCCATCGCAGGATTGCAATCAGTTGCTAGTGCTTCTGGTGAAAAATTAATGTTTAATGCACCAAAAAGTTGTTGCCGTAGCACAGGGTCCCAAAAAAATGACAGCATGTTCCATCTGCCGTTGGGAAGGTCGCCCAGATTTACCGCATTTCTTTGTCTGTCTCTTCCAAAGTTCGCTGATTGACGATATCCGGTGGCGTTTATTCTAAATCTACTTACCGGATATGCATATTCAAACTGCATAAGCTGTGATTTTTGCCTATCAGTTAAATATGAATAGGGAAAAATTGAACTGAACATCGGGTATGGGTCATTGCTTGTTAAGTTAGCTAAATTTGCTTCTGCTGGCTTATTATACATAAGCAAAAATAGTATCCAAAATATCAATAAACGATTTCTATCTGCTTTCATTACTCTCTCCCTTTAAGTTCTATCGACCTTAAATGCTTATGGATACAAAAAAGTTAATTTACTTTATAGCACTCCTTTCTTGGAATCGTCAAACCTTTATGTTTAATTATTTTGATTTTCAAAATTACGAATAATTCTGCAGGTTGGAATGTATAAATAATGATGCTTTAAGCGGCTGTAAATGGAACAAGCTAATAATCACCAAAGTTAATGCTATTTCTTTGAAATTGGGATAGATATGAAGTTGTATTAAAAAACAAGAGAAGAACTAAGAGGCAGTGAAACCACCTCTAGAATTTAATTAACTGTTTAATGTTTCTGATTGTTCTTGAGAAGCTATTATCGATAAGCTAAATTCTGATCGTTCAAAATTTGAATGATTTTTTCCAATTTCTATGATGCCTTTTTCATAATAAGGAATGATTATCACTGGTTTAGCAATCGATATAGCGCCATCGGCTATATCCGTTTTAATTGTTACTCCATTTTCATTGTACTCTTGAACATTAAAAGTTAAAATGAAGTTGCTATCTGCTCCGCATTCTAATTTAGCTATGCCATGTCTATCGGGAAATACGGTTGCTTTAACCTCAACTCTTTGATTTGAATCTGCCCTAGATCTTTTAAAAAAGAAATCCACTTCAAGCTTGGTTTGTTGGGACACTGTTATAAGACTTATATTCATTATTAAAAAATATAACAAGTTCTTCATCTGAAACCCTTTCAAGGTTAACAATACTGTTTATTTTCTTGCCTAAAATTCTAGCATTGTTAAAAAAATGTACAATTTTATTTTTAATACATCTCTTTGTAGATGCTTACGGTAGGGACTCCCCTAATAATTTCAACGTTAATTTTTAGCGAAGTGAATCTAGTTAATTACACCATGATTTTGCTAATTGATTCTTCTTAGCTTTTGCTTTGCAGCAGATTATTTCTAGGGATTAGGCGAGCTTACTTGGTACTAATAAGCTGGTCAATAATAGAGTTTAGTTTTTGTTCAATTGTGGTATCTACTAAATTGCCCTGCTGATCAAATGCTTTCCAAGAAGTTGGAATTTTAATATCTAATGTTAAGGGTTTCATTTTTAGCTCAGTCGTTACTTGTCGCAATTGAGCAATAACTGATGTTCCGCCGGAAGGGCCTCCTGAATAGGCGATAAACGCAACTGGCTTGTTATTCCATTCGACATATAAACTATCTAAGGCATTTTTAAGCACCCCTGGATATCCTGCATTATATTCTGGGACAACAATAATAAAAGCATCTGCTTCTTGTATTTTGTCGGACCATTTCTGTAATGCAGGATCGGTAATATACTTTCTTTTTGAGGGAGCTACTTCATCATTAAGAAATGGTAACGGAAAATCTCTTAAATCAACTATTTGTGTAGACACATCTTGCTTTTTATCAGCCATTTTTTTAAGTAGGGTGCCTATTTTATCTGAGATGCGACCTTTACGAGTGCTCCCTAAGATAAATTGAATTTTGGGGTGGTAGGCTGAATTGTTAGAAATGTTTTTTGTAGTAGATAGGTTTTGGCCGGAAGGCTTGCAGTTTAAGCTAGTGGCGGCGGTAAAAACTATCATCAAAAATGTTATGCTGATTATATGATTCATATATACACTCCATAAATAATTATTGCTGTTCCTTAAATTTTCACATCACAGAATATGATTATTTTAAGTGCAAGTCAAAATGGATTGTTTCCAAATGTTCTGCGATTTTTAGGGATGGTATAAAAACCAAGCAAGCTACTATAAATAATGAAACACACTAGTTATAGTAGCTCTAGGTAACGGTATTCTTAGGTTTTGTTAAATAAAGTATGCGCTCCCCACTATATAGGTTTGCGGATTTCCTCCTTTATCAGGCTTGGTTGCCGATTTAGCATATACTCTTCGTGTTCCATTTCTGATTTTATATTTTATCCAGCCGCCACCGTTTAAAGCTGTTGAGATTATGTCTTCTATTATTGGTAGTCCTTCTTGGTCAGTGGATTTTGAAAAATTTCTCCAAATGCCTTCATGCATAGAGCCGTTAACTAGCCTTCTTCCATCGGTACTATAAACAAATATCGCAGTATCGCCTTTTTGAAATTGGGAACCTTTTATAGTGAACTTATCAAACGCTTCCTCAATTGAGTTTTCAATTAGATAATCACTTGCCTTGTTTACGAGTGTTTTAATGTATGCTGCTTTAGATTCAGGAAAAAATTCGCAACCGATAATAAATGGGCCGTTTGGTGTATGAACAAGTTGAATATAAGACATGGAATTAGAGTTATTAATATAGTAGCTTACAACCCCATGGCCTCGTGTTTTAGCTACATTAATTATTTCTTTGGTTATAAATTTCCCTTCATCATCGGTTCTGTTTATCAAGTTCTGGCCCACTAGGCTGGGATCATCCCAGTTTGCTAAGCATGTTCCTTTTAGGTCGTAGGCAAAAATAGATAAGCCTCCTTTGACGAACTTTCCTATCCTATTTGAAAAATCTCTAAAGGCAACTTCAGGACCATTGTTTTTTAAATAACTTCTGGCGCGGTTTACAAGGTTTTGAGCTGTTTCTAAACCTTGATTAGGATAATAGTTGGATACAACAACATAATACTGGTCGCCTGTAGGATCATTAGTAGTCTTAGGGTCCCTGATTTTTTCAACATATGCTTTTGTTGGGGCATTTTGCCAACTATAATTTAGCCAACCATGGCCTTTTTCTTGTGCGATTTTTAAAAATTCCCTTACAATTTTTACCCCATTAGAATCTGTTTGATCAAGCAGATTTTGGTTCACTAGCCCCGGGTTTTGATTGTTTGCAAGACACATTCCATTAAAGTCATAAACCATAGTTGTAACATCATTTTTAGCAAAAGGGCCTTGAGGGTCATTGATTAATGAAAAGGTGATACTTTTAGTGTACTCGTTTAAATAGGTTTTTACGGAATTAACTATTTCTTTAGTGATATATTGATTATCCTGCGGATAGAATGCAACCTCAACGATATATTTTACCGCATCTTTATCCGCTATTCGTACATAAGCAAATTTATAGGCATTATTCCAAATATATGATAATTTTTTGCCCTTAGGCCCAGCTCTTAACATCTGTTCCAGTATTGGGGTGCTGCCAAATGTTCTAGTTGATTTAATGTTTTTCCAAATTAAGAACATTTCGTCCCCATGCGCTAAACACATGCCATCTTCATCATAGACGGTTACATAGAGATCACCGCTTTTTCTCCATAGTGGATTATAAATAAAATCATAGCAAGCATCTTCGATAGATACGCTTTGAATATGCTTGACAGCGTTATCTGTTAAACGAATTGCTTCTGCCATTTTTCTTTTAGCGATTACACTTTCATTGAGTTCGGACTGATTTACCCCCTCGGCTATATTTTCTGGCTGGCCAATAACAAATGTATATAGAATTAAGCTTAATAATAAAATTTTTTTATTCATTAACATTCTCCAATCTATTTCCTTGCAGGAATAAATGTAATACGACATTTAGTAATTTGTTAATAGATTAGAAGAAGAGAATGATTAAGGGCAATATTTTTGTATAAGGTTTTTAAACAAATTAGCTTATAAAATGGATTTTTTTTACTTTACTGGTATAAGTAATATGTAACAATGTTAAAAATTAAGGATTTAATTATGCCCGTAAGTATAACTAAACATAATTTTAAGCAAGAAATAGAGGATGCTAATAAGCCAATTATTATTGATGCTTATGCAACTTGGTGTGGGCCTTGTCAACACATGGCACCTATATTTGATGAGCTTGAGCAGGAACTTGGTTCTAAATATGCTTTTGTAAAGTTAAATGTGGATGAGTCACCCGACATCGCTATTTCTTATAAAATTCTTTCCGTTCCTACCTTTATCTTTATTAAAAACAACGAAGTTGTTGGGAGAGAAGTGGGATATATGAGCAAAGAAGATTTTCACACTAAAATTGAACAAATTTTAGGAAAATAAAAACAAGAGGGTCAATCGATATTATGGATTGACCCTCTTGTTTTTATGTGCCCTTGGCACTCTGGTCTCTTGCGCTATTATGAGAGTTTTTTCTTTGTCTAAAGTTTTTTGTCCTGTATTTCATAACCTAACATTTTCAACTTATCTCGAATTTCATCAGATTTATTCCAATCTTTAGCTTTTCTAGCTTCTTCCCGCTGATCAATTAATTGCTGAATTTCTGATGTGATTTGTATTTTGTTTTTTTCTATAAGAACCAGATTTAATCCTAAAATATCAGTGATAATTTTCTTGATTAAACTCAACTGCTCGGTGTCATTTTCAACTGTTTTTATGTTTTCAAAAATTATGCCAAAAAATTTTGCGATATTAAGATCATCAGTTAATGCCTTAATAAGGACATTCGCGAGCTCATGCTTCTTTGGATCAAGATTTTCAAAGCTTATTTCATCGATACCCTGAAACAAGTTAACAATTTTATGATAACTTTTTTCTGCCCCAAGAATGTCTTCGGTTGAAAATTCCATTGGATTGCGATAATGATGCAGTAGATAATAATAGCGAATGACCATTGGATTATATTTTTCAAGAATTTGTTTCAGGGTTACAAAGTTGCCTAAAGATTTTGACATCTTTTCTTGATCAACTAAAACGAAAGCATTATGTAGCCAAAAGCGCGCAAAAATTTGATTGTGTAGTCCTTCAGATTGAGCCACCTCATTTTCATGATGAGGAAATATAAGATCCATTCCGCCACCATGAATATCAATAGTATTACCAAGATACCTTTTTGCTAATGCAGAACATTCTATATGCCATCCTGGCCTGCCATAACCCCATGGGCTATCCCAACCGGGACCTGATTTTGTTTCAGCTTTCCAAAGTGCAAAATCGAGTGGATTAATTTTATTTTCCTTAACTTCAACTCTGCACCCTGCAATAAGTTCTGATGTGTCCCGCTTAGATAGTTTCCCATAATCTTTGAAACTATCAATGCTAAAATAAACATCGCCAGCAGAAGTCGCGTAAGCTTTTTTATTATGTATGAGTCCTTCAATAAATTTAATTATTTCTGGTATATGTTCGGTTACTAAAGGTTGATGTTCTGGGTTGAGGCAGTTTAATTTCTCCATATCTTCTAAATAAGATTTGATAAATTTTTCAGAAATTTTTTTATACTGAAAGGGATCATTGCATTCAGCTTCCGCCTTTTTTATTGTTTTGTCATCGATGTCAGTAAAGTTTCTGCAGTAACTAACTTCGTAACCTAAAAATTTTAATAGGCGATATAAAATATCGAAAGTTACGTAGCAGCGTCCATGTCCAAGATGGGCATAATCATAAGGAGTGATGCCACAAACATACATTTTCACCCTGTTAGTTGTATCATTATTAGGGGTGAAATGTTCTTTTTTATTTGATAAAGTGTTTATCAAGGTTAAAGGATATAATGTATTTAAACTTTCCATATTAGCTCCTAATCAATTTTATTAGAATAGTATTATAATAAATGTTTAACTTTTGCACGAATTCGGCATTTATACTTTTGAGTGATACGCACTTTTAATTATTAATAACCAATATTACTCTGTGTGCCGAAAATTTGATTGGCAATGGAATGAATGAAAGTGAAATTTTATTTTTTATCTGATAAAGTGTTTACCAAGGTTAAAGGATATAATTTATTAAACTTTTCAATAAAGCTTCTGGTCAATTTTATTAGAAATAGTATCCTAAGAGCCAGGATATTAAATGTTTAAAATTTGCACGAATTATGGAGCATTAAAATGCTATTAAAAACCAAATTTTTTAGTCGGTTGCTGGTTATCGTTTTAACATGTTTACCTTTACAGATACTGGGAGACGCTGATCCTAGTCCATTGCTCGCTTATCATAGCCCAAAAGATTTGACCCCTGCCGAGCTAGGCCCAAATGGTCAAATTGCTGGAATTTCTCCTATGGGTCCAGCTGGCGGCTCTTTAGGTAAGGGCTTTGGCGGCTCAAAAATTATTGAAAATAGCAATAGTCTTATTACTAATTCAGCAGTTTCTCGCGGCCCAATAATTAATAGTATTAGTTTTAAGGGAAATAATATCGTTTCTGATGATGCCTTGTTAATTAAGGTTCCTTATCGAGTAGGTCAACTATTTGATCCCTTATTGTCCGGGACATTAATTAGGAATATTTATAGTCTTAATTATTTTGATTATATTGAGGTTCAGGTGGACCGGCTACCCGATAACAAAATCGATATCATTGTTGTATTAAAAGAAAAGAAGCGCCTTGAAGGGATCTTATATGAAGGTAATAGTAATCTTACCGAAAATGAGATAGAAACTAAGTATAAATTTTCTGAGATACCCGCAATTAATGAAGAAGAAGTTGGTCTTCTTGCTGAACAGATAAAAAGACTCTATCGTGAAAAAAATTATCATGATGTAAAAATTGATACTGAAGTTGTTGAAACTTCAGAGAGCAATGTTAAAGTACTATTTGTTATTAATGAAGGTAAGCGAGCTCTTGTTAAGCAGATAAATTTTGTAGGTAATAATTCGTTTTCCCCTAAAAAGCTGCGTAGTTTAATGTTTACTCGAGAAGATTGGCTTTTGGGCGCAATGGACAAATCGGGAACATTTCAACCTGAGATGATTGAGTATGATCAACATTTAATAGAAAATTTTTATCAAAGCAATGGTTTCTTGGCGGCACGTGTTAAAGATACAAAGATAGATATCGATCCAAATACTCAAAATATAGCTATTACTTTTTTTATTGAAGAGGGCGATCTTTATACGGTAAAAGATATTGATATTGATGAAACCTCAATCTTCACCAAAGATGAACTTCTCAGTATGGTACCAGTAAGACCAGGTCAGTTATATAGCAAAGAACTTTTAAGATACACTATCGAAACCCTTCGAACAGTATTTGGTCAATATGGTTATATTTATGCAGATATAGAACCAGTCCCGGTGCCAGATTTTGAAAATAAGACCGTAGATGTAAAATTTAATTTGGATTTAGGTGGCAAAGTATTTTTGAACAGATTAAATATAATGGGCAACAATAAAACTCGTGATTATGTAATTCGAAGAATTTTGTCGGTGAATGAAGGGGATATGCTTACCACCTCATCGCTTGATGTTTCTAAAGCACGAGCTGAAGGTTTAGGTTATTTTGATCCAAAAGATGGTGTTAATTTCAAGATTACTAAAATAGATGATAATTTGGCTGATGTTGATTTTGTGGTAAATGAAATTAAAACCGGTAAATTCTTTTCTCAAGTTGGTTTTGGTGGTGCTGATATTAAATCACCTTCAAGTTCTATGAAGATAACGGCTGGAGTCTCCGATAGAAACTTATTTGGGCGTGGTATTAGATATAATTTTAATGTTTCTTATTCTAAAGAAGATAGTGGCGTATTCTTTAATATATTTCAACCATGGCTATTTGATAGGCCAATTGGTGGTGGCGTGGACTTTTATACCAGAAGGTCTACTTACGAAGATTTTGTAAACGTGAGTATGGTTCCGGTGGAAAATGTTACCGGTATAGTTGGACAGTTAACTTTCTCTCCACAACGTTTCCCCGATATAGCTACCTTCGTAAATGCGGGTATGGAACATATCAGATTTGATAATCCGGTAATGGCTGAAATTCCTGGCACTCCTCAAGAAAAAGCTTTATTCCAAAATATTGTAAATAGAAGATTTGAAGATGGTACTATAACTTGGTTAGGGTTCTTAGCGGGACAAGATTTAAGAAATCACCCAGTATTCCCAAGTGCTGGTTATAACTGGAATATTGCTGGTAAATTTGGATTACCTACTTCAGGTAGTAGATTCTCTTTCTTCAAGGTTGATCTAGATGGGGTATGGCTTACTCCGTTAATTGGTGATTTTGATCTCATATTTTTGCTTCATGGCCATGCTGGATTTGCTATGCCTTTTGGCAGTCGAGATATTCCGTATCGTGAGTTATATCATATCGGTGGACCTGCTACGGTACGAGGATTTAGATTTGGTCAGATAGGACCGCAAATTTTTGGCGACTCTATTGGTGCACAAAAGGCATTTTGGATTAACGCAGAACTTATTTTAAGTGTTACCAGAGACCAATCTATTCGAGGTGTCTTGTTCTATGATGGTGGCGCGGGATGGGATACTCCGAGTGGACAGCAGTTCATAGATCTTGGCTTACAAAACATATTGATTAATAACAGATTTAATTTCCGTCATGCTATAGGCTTTGGTATTAGGCTGACTCAACCGACACCGTTGAGAATCGATTGGGCATTTAAGCTAGATCGTAATAAAAGAATTGGTGAAAATGTAATGGAAGTCCATTTCAGTACCGCTCAAGAATTCTGACAAGCAAGCTTGGTGTAGTTTCTTAAGTCATCGATAGGAGTTATCTTCTGAGCGTTTTGCTGATTACGTTGCTTGAGTCTAAGAAAAAGGATCAAGTATTTTTTAAATTCGATCAATAATTTACCTATAATTTGGGAGATAATATGATTAAAAATTTTTTTATAATATTAAGCACGTTGTTCGTTTGCAGCTCTGTTTATGCGGTAAAGGTGGTAAATATGAGTACCCAAACGGTAGTTGTTTGTATGCCTAGCTTCAATAACTGTGCAATTTACCAAACTTTGAACCTGCATAGTGTGTTAGATTTAGATGGTTTTGATTCATTTGAACTAAAATCAGCATTATGTAATAAACCAATGGTATTTTCCAAAATGAAACATGACGACTTAATGACCATTGATTGGGATGGCAATAAATTTATCATAACAAGAACAAGAAACGGTAAATTTATAGAAATGTTTAATTAACGTAAGTGGTGATCTCAAAAAAATAAGTTGAAAAAAATGCTTACATTCTTAAATTTTCTAATAGCATTAGCTTGGTTGACTTCAAAATAGTTATAGTAATCACCAGATTAACTTAATTTTTGGTACGACAATTAATTGCCGGTATTGTTACTTATTAGTTTATACAATTTGTTTCGGTGTTAGGAGCTGTCTGTAGATTGATATTTTTGATAAAATCGAAAAGGGAACATAGAGTACTAAGTAGACTAGAAGTCGTGTCAAAGGAGCTAATCCTATAAAAAAAAGATTAAACAAAAAGCCCTTGATTAATATAAATAGCCAAATTTTTCGTTTAACGCCATAAGCCAATACAGAACTAGCAGCAAAACTTTCTCCCACAAGCACTTTCCGATCAACAATAAAATAGTTGGAAAAATAGTATCGTGGTATCCAAACTAAGCCGGGAATAATCAAAAGTAGTATTCCTGCTAAAGAAGTAAATAGGTAACGAAGTCTAGCTATCAAATAAGAAAATATATCAAAATCTAAGTTCATAAAATCGTAAAAACTTAGATTGTTATTATTAGTATTATCATAAATTTTTAAGCAAAAATTAATCATAAATGCTTTATAAATTGGTAGTAAGATCAAACCTATTACATGCCCTGGCTTTAAAGAAGGGCTAAAACTATAATAAAAAGTGTGTGTAGTTCGCACCTTATGGAAGATGCTTTCGAAATTAAAATAGGGCAGTTGGGGGTGTGGTACAGTGGCCCACAAAATCAATAAAGTGACCGCGCCAACGATAGTGGTAATAGGTAAAAATAATTTTAAGTTTTTAAAATAGAGATTAATGCCATCGGAAAATGCTTTAGTTATAGAAAAGTATTTAATAATTAAGTTCATGTTCTGCCTTTACTATAGTACTAAAAAACTTTTTAGAAATTGATATTTAACTAAAAAATAACACGAAAATATCAAAAAAATCAATAGATAAAGCGAATTCGGTGCAATTAAGCTTTATAAAATATTTATAACTGAAGAGATTTCGAACTTTAAAGGCATTATTAGATTTTTAGAAGAAGTCTCAAAAGAAGAGTAGAAATTTAGAGTGAATGTGTTCTAAACAAACTGCAGATAACAATATCTGCAGTTTGTTGTTTTTTAAACTATTTCTAATAGAAAACTATATATTGCATTCAGGAATATCAGTGTTCCCGTTATGAGCCCTATGGTAGGAACCAGTTTGCTTTTTAAGGAGCCTTTGTTTTTTACCACTAAGGTGATAACAGAAAGGATAAAAGCAAGAATCACAAATATCGATGCCAAATTGAAAAATATTGCTATCTTGTCTGTTGAAAATGAAATTAAGGTTATTAGACCCGTCATAAATGTTAAGATAATCTCAAAAAAGTATGGTGATCTAACAATCGGATTAGTCAGATTCGAATTTAAATTTTTAACAAAAATTTGCATTAGATTACTGATCGAATAAAGCAATGATTGTAATACACCGCATAGGGCTGTGAAGGTTGCAACTGCAATAATTTTTGCAAGCCAAGAATAGTTTGGATATATCTTTAATAGTGCTTCAGACAAAGGCATTTTTGATGAGGTAAATGCGCTTGCAGGAATAGCTAATAATATTGACCCAATAAATAGAGCGCTACAAACGAAAGCGATAAAATAACTGCCTTAGGGATGTTTTTGCCCGGCTTATCAACTTTTTTATAAAGAGCTGTTATCGATTCAAATCCAAAAAATGAAAAAATTACGGTTGAGATTTGTCTAAATACTGGTTTCATCCCATAAGGTGCAAAGGGGATTAAATTGCTTATTTTGACATTTAATAAGCACAATATTATTGTTGAAATGATCGAAAACAGTGTGCAAAATATAAAAAAAGCTTGTCCAGCTTGAACTAATTTTGGTCCAAAAATGTTTAATGAATAGATCCGTAAAATCAAGGCGAAGGTGTAATACAATGGACTCATACCGGGAATCAACTGTGTTAAATAAGAGTTAGTTATTTGGATGAGTAGACCCAAGGCAATAGTTATACCAAGAATATAACTCCCGCTTGCTAAGAGTCCACCAATTCTTCCTGACCACTGTTTTGCATAAAGATAAAAAGATCCTTCTTCGGGATATTCTCGTGCAAGTTGTGCTAATGACAGAGCTAAAAATAAAACGGCGATTACTACCAAAAAATATGCTATAATTCCCGCCGGCCCGGGAGAATTAGCAAGTATTGCTGGTGAAGCAAAAATACCGGCTCCGATCATAGCATTCATACATAAAATTATAGCGCCTGGCAATCCTATTTTGCCATTTAAACTTTTGTTCATTTTTCTCTCTTTTGATTATTTTGATTTTTTCTATTAAAATACTTTTATAACCTCAAAGCCTAACCATATGAATTATTGTAAATATTTTCAAGCACAAATAAATCCTGAAGCATGTTGGTTCTTTGTCGCAGCAATAAGAAGCTTTGAGCATCTAGCATTCGATAGAATATTTGATAAAGCAACAAGTACCTTCGAATTTTTAGTCCTCGAACATCATACGGTACCTTTTATTGTTTTTTGGATAATTTTTTTCCATCTTTGTTTGCAATAATCGGTAAATGCCAAAAGGTGGGCACTTGAAAATTAAATGCTTCATAGAGAGCTACTTGAGCTGCCGTATTACTTAGATGATCTTCTCCCCGAAAAACATGAGATATTTGCATTTCGTGATCATCTACAAAGTTTGCAAATAAAAAGGTGAATGATCATCTTGTCTGGTTACGGGAATATCTGAAAAATTTTTAAGATCAAAAACCATCTCTTTGTGCGCTAGATCAAAAAAATGGACTTTCTTCGTTTCGTCTAATTGGAATCGCCAAATAAAAGGAACCTAAACTTTTAAATTTTTCGCTATTGTCTCAGGAGAAAGAAGTAAGCAGGTGCGATCGTATCGTGGTGGTACCTTGAGAGCAATTTGGCGAGTTCGCTTGGCTTCTAGCTTTTCAGTGGTGAAAAAGCATCTATAGGCGAAACCTTTTTTGATCACTTCCTTCTAAATAGTTTTTATAAATACTAGCTACGCTCAGATTGGAAGTAGGGTACATAGGGGCCACTTTTAGCAGGACCTTCATCATATTGCAAGTCAAGCCACTGTAAATTTTCAAAAATTTTTTCTATACCATTTTCTATGGTTCGTTTAACAGCTGTATCTTCTACGCGCAATACAAAAGTACCAGCTTTTTGTTTTGCAAAAAGATAATTGATCAATGCTGTTCTCGCATTTCCTAAATGCATAAACCCCGTAGGTGCTGGAGCGAATCTGACTCTAATTTTGTTCATAAGGTGTTACCGTTTTCTTAAAAAAGGAACTTTTGTTATAATGCTATCAAATAACAACTTTTTTGTTTAGATAAGTTGTTATGATTTATTTATGCTCAGAAAACTTAGCCTTTTAAGGCTGAGATGAATGGGCATCCTTATCTATTGGTAGCATGCGTTTATTGTTAAGCATTTATGAAGAACGTTGAGATCATAGCGAGGATTATGTTTCGTTTATTTGGCATGATTCAATAACTGTTTATAAATTGATAATTTCATTAAGAATATCAAAGGCCATATGAAACCATATTGCAAAAAGAGTCCGAATGCCTGTAATGGTAAAAATACTACAGAATCTGACCAGTTATAATACGATGCGAGTCCACGAATTGGTGAAAATACGATTAGAAGTGTGAAAAAAAAGAGAGCGCTTATTGCGACACAAACCACAGCAGAAATAAGTCCTACCACATAAAACATAAGAACCATTTTGGTGATTTGCCCATAAGTTAAATCTGCACTTGCGGTAAAATTTTGAACTAGAGATAATTTTTTCTCTAAAGCAAAATAGTCTGCAAAAAGATAGTTGCTAAATAGAGTAATGCATGGCAAAAGCAATAGAAAAAATGCAGTAGCTAGTATTAGAAATTGGTAGAACCAAATATTTGTTTGAGTATTAACTATATGATCTATGATTAGAATGGGGCTAGCGGCCGCTAGAACTCCTAAATAATATACAAATGATGTTGAGAGATAGCGAATCAAATTATTAAAATTTGTGTTAAAAAAGTTACTTAGTCTAAACAGTTGATTATCAAAATTTGCTAAAAAAACTTTGTTGAGAAAAGCAAAATATAAAAAAACGATAATCCAAGAAATGCTTATAAATAAAATTTCATAGGGAATTTGGGACCGAAGAAATATAAGCGACTCAAATGAAATATTTTTTAAACTTATCTTAAAAAAATCAAGTCCCAGTGTTATACAAAACAGTATTAATGAAATTACTCCAAAAAAAGACCAATTCTTAAAATAGGTTCTAAAAGCATAACTGGTGGCCAGGGTCAAAGAAAAATATTTAGTATCCTGCATTGTGTCTATCCTGGTTTTTTTAAGAGCATCATTGTTTTTTTAAGAGTATCATTCGTTGTTTGAAAAACACAACTCTTTAATGCATCTAAATAATTTCTTGTATTTTTCGACTAAGCAATCACCCACTCTTTCCCTTGTTCGGGCTAGAGCTTGGCAGTCTTCGGTGGACATGAAAGTTGCTACCGCAAGCAAGCTTTATTGAGTGGTAAATAAAGTATATAAGTAATTTTTAGTCATCGTCTAAACTTGCGGTGATTTAAGGTTATTGATAATTTCAACTATTATACATTGGTATGCGCCTCTAAAGCATTACCAAAATTTTTCGTCTTCGATAATTTATATAAAATTAATGAATAGGGTGTTCGGTTTTTGTTTCCGTTTTCAATAGCTGGTTGTAAGCAGATATTTTGGCAAAGGTAAAAATTGGTACATAAAGCATCAAATAAATTATAAGTGTTGTTATTGGTTGGAATCCGATAACAAAAACATTAAATATAAATGCTTTAATACCTAGAAATAACCATATTTTTCGTTTTACATGAGCTGTTACTATTGAGCTTGCGATAAAACTTTCGCCAACATGTAGCTGACGATCGATAATAAAATAGTTAGCAAAATAGTAACGCGGTATCCATATCAATCCAGGTATTAAAAATAAGAGTAATCCAATGATGGAGGTGATAGTATATCTGATGCGTGCTATCAAATAAGAAATTATATCAAAATCTAAGCTTAAGAAATTGTTGAATTTAAAGGTCTTTTTGTCAGTATTGTTATATAATGCTAAACAAAAATTTGTCATAAATGATTTATAGAGTGCTAGTAATAGTAAGCCTATAAAATGGCCAGTTTTTAAATTTGAGTTCCAGCTATATGAATAGCTCATAGAATCTTTAATGTCTTTGGCAGTGGTTTCAATAATAAAGGGTGGACTTTTAAATTCTGGCATAGTGATCAACAAGATAATAACACTAATGAGCACAATGGTGCCCATAATTGGTAATAATGATCTTAAATTTTTGAAATATAAGTTAATACCGTCACGCAAAGCTTTTATGAGCGAAAAATAGTTTATGGTGAAGTTCATGTTTTTTCCTTTTGATACTCTTTGGAGGACTGTTTATGTTAAACCCTGATTAATGTAATAAACGATAAATGTTTTTACACGAGACCGATTACTTCTAAGTGGTTTTTGTCTCGTGTAAAAAATAAAGATATTAACGTGCGATCGTTTCCCTTTTTCGGTTAAATAATTTCTAACAAAAAACTATAAATTGCATTCAAGAAAATCATAGATCCGGTAACTAAGCCTAAAACAGGTACTATTTTGCTTTTAATAGATGCTGTATCTTTTATTACTAAGGTAATTATAGAAAGAATAAAAGCAAGAATCACAAAAATAGATGCTAAGTTAAAGAATATCCCTATTTTATTGATTGAAAATGATAACAATGTTATGAATGCGGTCATACATGTTAATAGTATTTCAAAAGAATATTTTGAGCGAACTACTGAGTTCGTCAAGCTTGAATTCATGTTTTTAATAAAAGTTTGTGCCAGATTGCTGATTGCATAAAGCAGCGATTGTAGTACACCACAAAGAGCTGTAAAGATTGAAATAGCAATAATCTTTGCTAACCATGAATAGCGTGGGAACATTTCTAAAATTGCTTGAGACAATGGCATAGTAGATGTGGTAAATACTCTTGAAGGTATGGCCAAAAGAATTGATCCTAGAAAAGTCAGATAAAGCAAAGCTACCAATGAAAGTGACAAGATAACTGCTTTCGAGATATTTTTGCTTGGATTATCAACTTTTTTGTAAAGAGCGGTAATTGATTCAAATCCAAAAAATGAAAATATAGCGGTGGATATTTGTCTAAAAATTGGGGCCGCACCATGAGGTACAAAGGGGGTCAAGTTGCTCATTTTTGCATTCAATAAACATAACACAATAGTTGATAGTATTGAAAACAGAGTACATGATATAAAAAATGCTTGTCCAGCCTGCACTAATTTAGGCCCAAAAATATTTAATGAATAGATACCAAAAATTAAGCATGCTGTTGCATATGCTTGGTCTAAATAGGGTACCAATTGCGTTAAATAGGAGCTAGCTATTTTTATAAGTGCCCCTAACGCAATGCTAATTCCTAAAATATAGCTACCGCTTGCAAAGAGCCCACCTATTCTGCCAGACCATTGTTTGGCATAAAGGTAAAATGAACCTTCTTCTGGATATTCTCTAGCAAGTTGTGCGAGCGATAGAGCTAAAAACAGTACCGCGATTACTACAAAAAAATAAGCCAATATCCCCGCAGGACCGGCCGAATTCGCAAGTAAGGCAGGAGTTGCAAATATACCTGCTCCTATCATTGCGTTCATGCATAAAATTATAGCGCTTGGCAATTTAATTTTGCCGTTAAGATTTTTATTCATCATTTTCTCTCTTTGATTATTGTGGTTATCTTTATTAAACTATTGTTGTACCCTTTAAGCTAAAACATTATGAATTATTGTAAATATTTTCAAGCACAAATAAATCCACACGAATGTTGGTTCTTCGTAGCTGCAATAAGAAGCTATGAACATTTAGCGTTTGACAGAACTTTTGACAAAGCAACTAGCACATTTGAGTTTTTGGTTCCAGAAAACCACACAAAGCCTTTTATTGACTTAATGAACTATTTTGCCAAAAAAGGCATTGTTACAAACTTTAAGCATGATACTAACCGATTTAGTGAAGTATAGTAGTAAGCAATGGTATTAATTTGAGATATCACCTCTATCTAAGTGTTTATTAAAATTTTTTAACCTCATAATAAATCTAGTAAGTATGAGTTCAGTTAAACACTATGATTTACTCATCAACGAAAAGTATCTGCTCCCCTCACTATGAGTAGAATTGAATGCCATGTATCGAGCAACCGTTTCTTGTTATTATCGATAGTTCGTTACTTTGCACACAACTAAAAGCTTTTATGCTTGTCTCTTCTGCCACGGTTTATTCATTTAATTAAAACTTCTCTAGCTTTATCAGTTGCAGGCGATTATATGAATCAGACTGCTTTGCTTAAGCCACTAAAAAATCGTTCAAGGCCAATAGTATTTACTAAATCTACCATTGATGGTCCCGTAATTTTCCCAGTTACTACTATTCTTAATAGCATAAATAGTTCTTTGGGTGATTTGTTATTGGTTTTGCAAAGTTCTTTAACCACTATCATTAAATCAGCGGCATTATGCACTTTGTTTTTTTCGGCTACGATTTTATTTAATATATCTTTATACTCATCAAACTTGTTATTATGTAAGAGTTCTTGAGAAATTGAGGGCTGTTGAAAATAAAATGCTAATAACGTTGAAACATCACTTAATTTTACCAGATCGGGCTGTACCAATTTTACTAAATTTAAGATTTGTTCATCTGAGAAGTGCAAAGATTCTGGCTGTTTTTGATGCAAATATGGCTTGCAAAGCTCAGCTAGCTTTGGTAGATCATAATGTAGAATCCATTGGTGATTCACCCAATTGAGCTTTTCAATATCATATTTGATCATTCCTGTTGGCTTGACCGTACTAAAATCTAGCGAATCAATCAGCTCGGGCATAGACATAATCTCATTTTTAAAGGAGCCACCAATAATCGTTAAGTAGTTACAGATGGCTTCAGGTAAATAGCCTGCAGCGATTAAATCATTTAATGAGAAACCGAAATCTCGTTTAGACAACTTCTTCCCATCTTTATTAGCAATTATGGGTAAATGCCAGAAGGTAGGGACTTCAAAATTGAATGCTTCATACAGTGCTACTTGAGCTGCGGTGTTACTCAAATGATCTTCTCCCCGAAAGACGTGAGATATTTTCATTTCATGATCATCTACAAAGTTAGCGAATAAAAAGGTGAATGAACCATCTTGTCTGGTCACAGGAATATCTGAAAAATTTTTTAAATCGAAGACCATTTCTTTGTGGGCAAGGTCAAAAAACTGCACTTTTTTAGCTTCATCTAATTTAAACCGCCAAATAAATGGTACCTGGGCGTTTAACTTTTCATCAATTTTTTCTTTGGTGAGATGTAAACAGGTTCGATCGTAGCGCGGTGGCGCTTTAAGAGCAATTTGGCGATCTCTTTTTGCTTCAAGTTCTTCTGGTGTGCAAAAGCATCTATAAGCAAACGTTTTTTCGATTATTTTATTGAGGTATTTACTATAAATCTGAGCCCGTTCTGACTGAAAATATGGCGAATAGGGGCCACCTTTAAGAGGGCCTTCATCATACTCTAAGCCAAGCCATTGTAAGTTTTCAAAAATTTTTTCGATGCCTTGCTCTATGGTTCTTTTGAAGTCTGTATCTTCTACACGAAGTACAAAAGTGCCTGATTTCTGTTTAGAAAAAAGGTAATTAATTAATGCTGTTCTAGCATTTCCTAAATGCATAAACCCTGTGGGGGCTGGAGCGAATCTAACTCTGATATTGTTCATTTTGTGTTACCATTTTCTTAAAAAAAGAACTTTTATTATACTATAACAAATTACAACTTTTGTTTAAATTGTTGATTCTATTGTTTATGAATTTACCATGCTAGGAAAATAAATGAGATTTAAATTATTACCTATTTTAATGCTTTCAGGGCTATTGTCATTTGCCCTTAAGGGAATGCAAGAAGAGCAAGTTGTTACAGTCTATGGTGCTCGTGATGCTAATTCTCTTACGAACCACCATAAAATTGGAGATGAACCGGAAGATGTTCCTTTTAAGGGAGAAGAAATAGACGAAGAAAAAGATCAAGTGGTAAATGCAGCTAAGTCTCTAAACAGAAAATCCGTTATACAATATGTTGCGGATTGCTTAACACCAGAAAGAGCTGCAGAAATTGGTAAAGAGCTCACTGGTAAAGATAAAGTTAACCCATCAAAAAAAAATAGAAACTCTGAGTCAAAAAAGCCTACCAGTGTCCGTCTTAAAGTTTTTAAGAAGCTCCAGAGAGAAGCCGAAAAAGACTCTAGAAAAAAAACAATTAGTTTTGATGAGATTGCTGAAAGCATTGGAGCTTTAGGAGGGGGTCCCATGGCTGATAAGGTGGCAGACTTTTGTTTAGACAGATTAGCGAAAAACGGAGATGCTTTCAGGGAGCAGGAAAAATTGCGTATAAAAGCTGAGCTAAAGACTACTTCTAGATTAGCATGTAAAAAAATTGATCTTGATGTAACACGGATTGATTCCAAAGAAAGGTGGAAAAATGACCGAATAGCGCGGGTGACGAGCGCAGGTGCAAATTCTCGCGTATGGATTGATTTTTTCAAAAAAAATCCATACTTAATTGTAGGTATAGCTGGTGGTATCTCTGCTGGATATTTCGCGGCCAAGCATGGTATGAAAGTTTTGTTTGACGAAGTGCAAAAGATAATTGGGATACCCCAATTAGCGCAAGATACTTCAATACTAACCTTTAGAGAAAGGATGTTCAAATTTTTAGGATTTTACAAAGAAGAGGCACTAAAAATTGATGATCTGATTTTTAATACAGATTTTTCTCATCGCATTAAGCAATTAGTGTATTCGATTAAAGAGACAGTAAAGGTTAACGATAATTTTAGAAATTTTCTTTTTTTCGGACTGCCCGGAACAGGTAAGACTTTAGCTGCAAAAACTATTGCGCAGAATTCTGGATTACATTATATCTATTTTGCAGCTTCTGGATTAGGTAAATTTGCTAAAGATGCAGATGCATTAAACCAAGTTGCCGAACTTTTTGAGTTTGCAAAAAGATCTCCTCAAAAATTGATTATTATAATAGATGAAGCGGAGATTTTATTTGCAGAGCGAGACGAATTAAAGAAAGGTTCTCGAATGAACCAAGTGTTAAATCTTATTTTAAGCTACACTGGTACCGAATCGTCTAATTATTTTGTCATTGCGTTGACGAATAGGCCGCAAGATTTTGATTTGGCTGTTATAAGTAGATCTGATGAGCGAATACGATTCTCGTTACCAAATCATGGAGAAATAAAAAAGATGTTGTCATTGTATATTAAAAAATTTGTTCTTACTCCACGTGTTATTAAGCAAACTTTCTATCAAAAATATTTTGGTAAAAAAATGCTAGCAAAACCTATTACCGTAGAAACTAATGCTTTAAACAATGAAGCTCTCGATGTTATTGCTCAAAAGATCCATGGTTTTAGTGGGCGAGATATATCAAAGTTAGCTATAGCGATCAAAGCTGAGGCTTATGGTAACAATTTAAGAATAAGCAAAAAGCTTGTAGATCAAATTGTTAATCGTAAAGTAGCGGAAAAAATAGAAGCTGATCATAATTATTTAAAACCCGTTGTACTTGTGTGAAAGCAACTTTTTAGTCTATAAACACCAATTTATAATCGATAGTACTGAGCAGATAATCTGGGACACGCCAATAACACACGCTGTTGGTGCGTTCAGAAATTACTATTTTTAAAATTATTGTTTTTTCAGTCTATGAACAAATAAATTTGAGTGGGGCAAGTGTAAGATCACTGCTAAAACAGCTCTGGTATAAATTGTATATGTTGTATGAACTGAAGCAGGTAATTCTAAGAGTTAGTGTTTGCTATTAAACTGAGGGAGAGGGCGATGAATAAGTGTGTTAGAATATCCGTATTCAAAAACTTAGATGATAAATTTTTAAAAAATTCTGTTCAAAAACACGCACAGAAACTGAATTTAGAAGGTTTTTCTCAGCAAGTTGAAGACGATAATTACAAAATAATTATTAATGGCAATAAAGAAAATGTAGATAAGTTTATTGATTTATTGCATAAAGAGTTTATTGATCTCGATATCCAAGATTTCGAAATAGAACCTTTTTTGAAGGACAAAGATTATCGCGGAGTTTTTAGAATTATTCAATAATATTTGCCAAAATGCCGATAAATCCTGACCAGAAGATAAGTTTGGATTTTTTGTTATACTTTTATCTGTAATAGGTTTCAGGGTTTTAAAATAAAAGTATAAAAATGGCACGCTATTTATATCAAAAGTTCTTGTATTTTGAGGAGCTGAGGTCATTAAGGGTACTAGTATCAGGATTATACCAAGCAGGATTGGCTTGTATAGTTCTTATTTGTTTGTTAAATAATTTTCAAATCTTGGGAAATTCAGATCAACATGGTGCTTTAGGACCAGGTTTAGCTTCGGTTAAGATGCTAGAACATGATTTTTTTATAGATAACAAAAAAATAGTGTTTGCAGGAAATAAATTTTTTAGCCTAGAGGCGCTAACAAATAACCTGTTTGTTTTAGAAGATGCTGGTTTTTTGGAACAAAGGCTACTTTTGAATGATCTTTTAAAACTCTACAAAGATAATGGTTTTTTGGAACCAAGCATTGCTATTGAGGAGCAAAATAATGCAATCATCTTTACTATTATTGAGGGATCGCGAGCAAAAATTAATGATATTATAGTTTCTGGCGTTATCAATTCCGAATGTTCTCTAATTGTTAAAGATATTTTTTCTACATTTGAGCAAGATGATTATTTTGACAAAGAAACTTTAAATGCTCTTTTAAGAAAAGTTAAAAATGAGTTAGCATGTTACGGTTATTGGGATTTTGAACTCAAAAAATATACATTGTTTTTAAACAAAAATTATTATGATCTTATACTTGAGGTGGATCAGGGAGCTCAAAGGCTACTAAAAAAAATTGTTATTGATAATGTTTCTGGGGTTGATATCGATTTAGGTATGGTAAAGCTTCCGGTTTTTGACCGGGCTATTCCTTTTGATTTTAACTTGATAGATCACTATAAAAATCAAATCCTTGAAGCGCTCCCATCGAATTTTGAGCTGCAGATTAATCATGAAATTCTGTCTGATCAAAAGCAGCTAGATGACTCCGTGCTTCATTTTAGATTAACACCGAGAAAGATTTCATATTTTGGTGAAATTATAATTAACGGTTGCTCTAAAACTTTGCCCGAAGTTATTATACAAAACTTAACATTTAAGGAGGGCGATGTTTGGGATTTTGATAAAATTGAGCAGTCTTTAAAAAAGTTAAAAAATCTAAAAATTTTCAAATCTATCTCAATTATACCAACCGATTTTTTGCACAAAAATTCCATAAAAAATACGGTGATTAACGTGGTTGAAGATAGCACCTTTGAGGTTGTAGCGAGAGTAGGGTTTGCTCAGATAGCAAGTAGCTCTATTAATTACAAAGTCTTAGGCTACTTGCCAGAGGTAACGTATACATTTGGCGGATCGTTTTTGTGGAAAAATATTTCAGGTATGTCCGATATTTTTAGGTTAGATTTTGATACTACTCGATTCTCAGGTGATTTTGCTGCTTCTTATAAAAGACCATTACATTTAGAATATCTGCCAGGAACTACCTGGAGCTCTAAAATTTTTAATACTCAAATAGGACAGCCGATAACTGGAGTAAAGGGAATTCTCGGCCAAAAAGCTTATATCGAAAATCACCGAGGCTTACTGGTTACCATTGATTATGAAGTTAATAAATTCACTCTTTTTTTATCGGCTGCGTTAGATTATATAAAAGTGTCATCATTTGATACTACTTTATTTAATGCATTACAAATTGATTCAACATTTTTCAAAAACAGGATGCCCTACTTAATTTTAGAGCCGTCTATTGTGTTAAATAGATTTGATAATGATACAGATCCCACTCAAGGATTCCGCACTTCTTTGAATCTTAAAGCTATGGTGCCTTTCAATGACCCATCCAAATCTTTTTTTAAACTATTATTTGAGCATTCCCAAGTAATACCCATTACGACAGGTTCAGCTTTTGCATTTAAATTTAGGGCTGGCTATATATTCAATAAAAATTTTGAGACACTTTTGCCAACCGAACGTTTTTATTTGGGTGGCTTGAACAGCATTAGAGGATATGAATCTAATATGGTTCCCCCTATAAATTCTTTACACTTTGATGATGGACATCTATCGGGATTGCCCAGCAATGGAGCAGCTTCGGCTGCATCTACCGTACCTATAATATATGTGCCACTAGGCTCGAAATTTATGATCAACTTAAAGGGGGAATGGCGTTGCCAGCTCTATAATAAATTGTCAGGTGCAATTTTTAACGATATTGGCTTGTTAAATCACAAGAGGTTAACTGATAGTTCCGAGCGCGGTATTGTCGGTGCTACTGGATTTGGTTTGCGGTATGCTACCCCAGTAGGACCAATACAACTTGATCTTGGTTTTAAATGGAAGCGACAAAAAGAAGAAAGCCCTTTTAGTTGGTATCTAACTTTTGGGCAGTCATTCTAAAAATAGTTAATGTTAGCTCTATTTAATTTTGTTAGTTCTACAGTTCCTAGCTGAGCTCGCATTATTTAGTGATTTTAGTCTATGTATTTTCTTTTCTTGGAAATATAAGGATTGCGATTAATAGTATTACTATCTTTAGTTATACATAGTATGCTTGATTTTAATTGTTTCGGGTTCGTATCATCTTTTTTATTATTTGATTCGGTCGAATTATATAACAATCGGGGTAGTTTACGAGTATACCGTTCTGTTTCAACGTTGGTTTCGATTTCAGGTTTTTCTTCCCGAAACGGAGGCAATGTATAAACCGTGAAGTCTTCATTCATTAAGCACTTATTAGATCTTTCTGAATAGTGATGGGCTGGCTCAAGTATAGCAGGAGGCACGGTGTTATTTTCAGGCTGAGATTGAGATTGCTGCCGGGGTGATGAACTGTTAACTTCTGGTTTAAATAAAAGCGTTGCGCGGATGAGTGACTCCAATGAATTGACAGAACGATTCTCAGGGGCATTGGGTTTTGGAGCAATATCTCTAAGGGGTGTCTTGTTAAAATTTCTTGAGAGAGCTAATTTTTCTGATAAATGTTTTGTTCTAACGTGTTTCAAAAGATTCCCTAAGAACTTACATTTTATTTTGCATTCAGGACAATCATAGGTTTTTTTATCATGCTGCAATTTGCACTTAAATTCTGCTAAATATTTGAATTCGGGAGTGTATTTATCATGTAACCTTAAATGGGTTCTTATTTGGATAGAAAAACATTCTGTTTTGTTACATAATTCGCACTTAAAAATCGGCTCTTCAGTATGGCTGGGAAAATGTAAAATGATATCCTCAGGGCTTTTGCTGGTCAGTGGGCAATATTTATCAAAAAAACAAAAATAGCGCTTATTTTTAGGATTATAATGATTACTCTTAATATGTTTAATGAGGTCGTGATTGGTGTCGAATTTTATAAGGCACGAACAAGTCCGTACATTTTGTGCTATTAAATGCATCTGATCGACTAATCTTTTTTTGCTAGATGTTTCTTCCATTCCCATAAGCGAATGACAAGACGCATATGCTATTGTTAGTAGTGCTATAAACTGTTTCATAAAATTATTATCCGAGTTTTGATGTAAAATTAGTTTTTTTATCTTGTTCCTGAAGTAACTCTACGCTGATTCGTTTTTATAAAGCATGTTGTTCAAGATCATAAACGATTTCCATATGCTTTTCTTCTAGACTTTTTCTCCAATCTTTATGCAGCTATCTAATGTTTTTAAATTCAGGAAACATTAGGTAAAGATCATGGTGATTTTCTACCTTGCGTAACGAGCGACTTTCATTAAAAGGAGTTAGTATGCAGTCGTTTTGGCCCTGGTTGATATTAATAGAAAGCGAGTCTTGAGTTGCTGCACTATTTTTCAGAGATTCGTATTTGTTAGGGCTGCGAGTTGATTTAGGCACGATTACAGTCTCTTTTTTTTCATAAACAATCAATAAAATAGCTGATGTTTTTATAAAATTATGCATTACAATCCTTGGTCTTATATAATTTAGCAAAATTGAGATTTATTAATTACAAAATAATATCAGAATGTCAAAAAAGGTCAAAGCGTCATTATTAATTTACATAATTCTGTTGAAAAAATTAAATAAATTTTAGTTTGGTTTAACCAGTCAATTTGTTATATATTTTGCTTGACTGCCATATGTTAACCCAAATTCGACGGATAAATTTGAGAAAAAAATTCGTAAAGCAATAAAAAAAACGCTCGTATCCTTCCCCCATCGCCAAGGATATGGAGGACAACTTGATAGCTCAGCGAAATTATTCGCAGTTTGTCAAGCCGGAAGGCTTGCATCTTGCTTTGTTTTTTTAAGCTACGGGGAACAAGTAAACGCTTACGGGGGCTAATCAATGCTCAATTAAAAATGTATATCAACTATTCAAAAGATATGTCTTTGATTTATTTTGTAAAAACTTTATATTCATAATCAGATATATATTCTCAACCTTAAATAATATTTTCATGAATAATTTAAAAAAAGAAATTAATTACATCGACAATGACAAGCCTTTGCATGATGCTCATCATCATGACGATCATGGGGATCACCATGATCACAGTTTTAAGGCGGAGTTTTTACATCATTTTCCCTATGCGGTATTTTCGGTTGCATTAGGAATGGTCATCTTAAGCTTATTAGATTATGTGAGCTATTCATCATTGCCGCGCTCACTGCCAAGCAGTTGCAATGGGTACCATATGCTTTTCCATAGCTTCCATTTTTTACATATACTTTTTGCTGCTACCGGTACCGTCATTACCTATTCTAGATTTGCTAAAAACCCTAGTCTCTGGAAAGTATTATTGGTAGGCTCCATCTCGCCCATGATTTTCTGCGTTTTATCTGATGTTGTCTTGCCCTATCTTTCCGGAAGAATACTAGGTGTTAATATGGAATTTCACATCTGTTTTCATAGAGAGCTTCGTAATGTTGTTCCCTTTTTGGTAATGGGTATTTTAAATGGATTGATTCTTCGAACTCATCATACTGCTATGCTTAGAATGTTTTCGTTAGGATCACATTTTACTCATATACTTATAAGTTCTTTGGCATCGTTGTTTTACATGGTATCGCATGGTTTTACCGACTGGTATTCCCAAATGGGCTATGTTTTCTTGTTTCTAGTTGGAGCAATAATTTTACCTTGTACATTATCTGATGTTGTAGTTCCCATGTATTTGGCCGGCAAAAAATGAGCACTATAAGAATCGAAAATGTAACTAAAATTTTTAATGGTGAAGTGGTACTAGATAATCTTAGTCTAAATATTCCATCAGGCAAGTTTTTCGCTTTATTGGGACCAAGCGGTTCTGGAAAAACTACTCTTCTCAGATTAATTGGCGGATTTGAGAAGGTGGATAAGGGAAAAATTTATCTTGGTGATCAAGATATTACTGATTTGCCGATTAACCAACGTAATATAAATACTGTTTTTCAAAATTATGCTTTATTCCCTCATTTAAATGTCTTTGATAATATTGCTTATAGTCTTTCCTTAAAGAAAGTACCGAAAGATATAATTGAAGATAAAGTTCTCAAGGCATTAAAGGCGGTGAATTTAGAGGCATTTGTTTACCGAACTATAGATCAGTTATCTGGTGGTCAGCAACAACGCGTAGCATTATTAAGAGCAATAGTGGATGAACCAGATGTTCTACTTTTGGATGAACCATTAGCTGCTTTAGATTTTAAATTGAGAGAGCGAGTTCTTATTGAGTTAATTGAGCTTCAAGAAAAGCTCAAAACTACCTTTATTTACGTAACACACGATCAATTTGAAGCTCTAACGGTTTCTGATCAGATGGCTATTATGAATCATAATGGTGAAATTGAGCAAATAGGGACTCCCAAGGAAATTTACGAATTTCCTGTTTCTAGTTTTGTCGCTCAATTTGTTGGCACAACAAATATTCTGCATGGTGCGCTCTTGAAAGATCAAGATAGTTACTATATTGATGTGCACGGTCTTGGTAAATTCGAGATACAGGTGCCAGAACATAAAAAATGGATGGTCTCTGAGTCTGGTACTAAAATTGATACGAGAGCAATGAGCATACGACCGGAAAAAATTTTCATAACGAAGAATGTTACAGCTGGGTTCTCTAATGTTGTGGAAGGTATCGTTCAAACTATTGTATATCATGGACGATCTACTCAATATAATGTACGTTTAAAAAACGACATTACTCTTCAAGTATTTGAGCAAAATGAAGAACATTTTCCTCAAGAAGTAATTGATTACGATAATACGGTATATTTATATTGGCAGAAAGATAACGTAGTACTCTTGGAACGTTAATCAATTGAGTTTAAAATGAGAGTGTATTTTGCTCTTGACACACTAGGATAAAAATGAAATTTAAAGAATTAATAAAAAAAGAAAAACCATTTTTTGGCGTATCCTTATCATTCGTTTGGCAAGGACTCTTTTTTTATTTGCCATTAATCTTTATCATTTTGTTAAGTGTGATCCAACTATCAACTATTCCAGGTTATTATAAAATTGGTCTTGCTAATTTTTTATACTTTTTTAATTTGTCTTATATCAATATTATTTTAAAATCATTTGGTTTGGCATTAATAAACTGTGTTTTATGTTTTATAGTTGGATTTCCGATAGCATACTTCCTCGCATTTAAAGCTGGCCGCTTTAGAAATCTTTTTTTATTTTTATTGATACTGCCATTTTGGACTAACTTTCTATTGCACGTTTATGCATGGTTCTATGTTCTTGAAAAGGCGGGCTTTTTAAGTAATTTACTGCTCTTTTTTGGTTTCATTAAAGAGCCAATCGGCTTTCTAAATTCTTATTGGACTATTTTGTTAGTGATGATGTACTGTTACTTACCATTTATGGTTTTACCCATTTATTCCGTTTTAGAAAGATTGAATAAAAATGTTTTAGAAGCTTCAGCCGATTTAGGCGCTTCGTCTTTACAGACTTGGTTTCGTATAACGTTGCCTTTGTCATTAAGTGGCCTTAAATCCGGATTTTTTTTGGTATTTGTACCCTCCTTTGGTGAGTTTGCTATTCCAGGATTGATCGGTGGTGATAAATATGTTTTTGTTGGAACGGTCATTACTCAATTCATATTATCTAATGGTTCAATGAATTTAGGAGCAGCATTCACGTTAATCTCTAGCATTGCTTTAATTGGTTTAATTATTGCGATGTATCTTGTTGGTTATAAATATATAAAAAACTTTGGCAAAATTGATGATTAAGATTAAAAATTTTTTAGGTAACATTTCGTTACCGCTTTTTGTTTCGTTAGTGTTTCTATTTTTATATTTACCATTGGTTATACTAATAGTATTTTCATTTAATGATGCACCTTTTCCGGCTCCTTGGACGGGATTTTCGTTAAAATGGTATCACGAATTAATGGACTCTCCAGAGATTTGGCGTTCGTTTTATACGTCAGTTGTCGTGGGTGTTTCAGCAACTTTTTTAAGTATAATGATGACCCTCAGTCTGATTTACTATAATTTAATGGGCGGTAAACTCAAGAAGCTGCTTTTGTTGTTTTATGGCAATATATTAGTGCCTGAAATTGTTTTAGCCGTTTCATTACTTTGTTTTTTAACATTTCTATCTATTCCGTTAGGTTTTTTAACCCTTATAATTTCACATACTATTTTGTGCTCAGGATATGTATTACCGATAGTTTATGGAAGATTTTTATCGATAGATAAATCAGTTATTGAAGCATCTTTAGATTTAGGTGCAACCATGTCAAATACTTTTTTTAAGATTGTAGTACCCTTATTAAAACCTTCATTGTTTGCAGCTGGTTTGTTAGCTTTTATTATATCTTTTGATGACTTTGTACTATCTTTTTTTTGTGCCGGATCTGACGCTCAAACATTATCGCTATTTATTTATAGCATGATAAGATCAGGCGTCTCACCTATAGTTAATGCATTATCTACAATTTTGCTGATTTTTAGCAGCTTGCTTGTGATGGTGTTCTGTTATTTAAATATTAAAACCAAGATTTTTTAAGTATGGAAATTAAACAATTTTTTTTGCGTAGCTTGATAGTGTTATTTTGGGCATGTTTTCTTTTTTTGGCTCTCTATTCGCCCTATCTTTTGAAATTTGAACAAGACAAGAGTATTAATATATTTATGTGGTCTGGCATGCTAGATTTGCATCATATTTCAAAATTTGAAGAACGTACGGGTATTAAAGTTAGATTTAGTCATTACGAAAGCAATGAAGAACTTATTGTAAAATTACGAGCAACTAAAGGTGAGGGCTACGATCTTATTGCACCTGGTGATTATGCTATTAATATTTTGAAAAATGACAATCTGCTAAAAAAGCTCGATAAAGCTAAACTTAATTTTTTGCACAATTTAAATCCAATTTTGATGGGCCACTATTATGACCCAAACAACGAGTATAGTATCCCTGCTGAGTGGTCAGTATTTGGTCTAGGAATAGATAAAGATTATTTTAAGTATTTTCTAGAAAACACTGATAGTAGTGACATTTCATGGGATTTGGTTTTAGATCCGAAACTTAGACCTGGTATATTGAATTATTATCAAATTATAATGGCTAACGACCCTCTTGTTTCCATCCCTATTACTGCTTTATATCTTTTTGGTTCGCTTGATAATTTGGACGTAGCCAAGTTGGATCAAGTTAAACAGTTGCTCATTAAGCAGAAAAAGTTTGTAGAGGCTTATGTGGATTTTAGACCAGATTATTATTTAACCACTAAAAATTGTCATATTGCGTTATCTTCTAGTTCTTATATTTGGCGCAGTATATATGCGTATCCTCATGTTGATTTTATTGTTCCAAAAGAGGGTACATTAGTTAATATAGAAAATTGGGCTCTCCCCATTACGACCAAAAAAGAAGATATGGTATATCAATTTTTAAATTTTGTTATGGAATCGTCGACTGCAAAGCATCATTTTGAAAGTGAAAGTGCGGTATTTCCAGTAACTGTTGATGTTATACCACAACTGATTCTTAAAGAATCCATCAAAAAACTTCTTACGATATCTCCTGAGCAGTTTAAGAAATTTAATTTTTTAAGATTAGACTTGCTTGCTAGTCCAGTGGATGAAAATTATCTTCAAGATTTATGGATAAAGATAAAATCTTAAAATTATTTCCAAGCGATTTGTTTAATTGGGATTTCCTTAGGAAATGCTTCATCAAGTTTAATGAATTCTTGTGATTTGGCATCATATTGAAAGCGTTCATATGACGGTAGTGGAAGACCAAATATTCGCCATGTTTGCCAAAATATATCCAGCCAATCCAAAACAGATAGGTCAATCTCTACGAGCTTGTGCTTTCTGCTATTAAGAATAAAGAAAGGTGTTATGCTTTTAGCAGCTTTTTTTGTTTTACCAATTATCAATGCTGCATAAAGCAATGCTAATTTGGCATCTTCGGGGTTATACTCTGCAATGTCTTCTCTGTTAATAGGCTTAGAGCTATTATTTATTTTGTTTATATATACATTAAGTATGCTATTTCGGATATCCTCTGGGAAATCCTTGCTTGCAATAGCTATAGCATTTTGTAGGTAGGCACAGAAAATAAGTCGATCCTTATCTTTTCTAAATTGTTTGATATTTGTTGCCTCATTATCAAATCGGAATTCTCCATTTAATAAATATATATCAAATTTTTGTTCGTTTGAGACGAGTTCATTTGCAATGGTATAATGATTAGTAATGCCTTCAAGTTTTTTTATCGATTCTTTTATGCGGTTAAAATCTTCTTCATCGAGAGAATCACTAAGAATCGTAAAATTGAGCTTTCCTAGATCGGGGTTAAATTGAGCTTTTGTTCTTTCTTTAGATAGTGCCATTGCAAAATAGGTGTTGAAGACGCTTTTAAAAGCATCTATTGATAGAATTGACACATCATCATTTTTGAAGTTGGTTACTATATAATCTACAAGTCTTGAGATCAATAAAATTTGATCTACAATGATATCAAGTGATGTACTTATAGGCTTGTAGCTGGTGTGGGCAAATTGAAAAGTAGAACTTGTTTCATTATTATATGTAGTATTAATTTTATAAGCGGTTCCTCCAGTAGTGCTTGGTTCAAACAAGCGTTCTAAGATATACTGTGCAGTTCGTTTAGCCGGGTTTTCTTTAAGTTTGATAAATACTGCTGAATCAAGTTTTCTCGTAATTAATGATTGGCTTATTGCGGCCCTTAATTTCGGATAAAATTCTTTATAATCTTTAACAGTTGGTGAAATTAATGGATCCAGTTCTTTATCAATAGGTGTTTTTATAGCAGGGTTGTTAGCGTTGTCGACTTCATGTTTGGTTGCTGGTGATAGTGGCTGGACATTCTGTATTTTTAGTTCTGATGCTTTCACCGCTAAATTTGTTAAAGAGCTATACATAGCCTCCAATGCTATTGGACCCGCAATAACAATGGTTAAATTCACCATAGATAGAGCTAACATTATTAATCTTTTTATTTTCATTACTTCCACTAGTTCAAATTTTAAAAATTATTAAGCTAGTCTGCCACATGAGTTACAGATGGCCCTACTAATGTTTTTCTTCTAATAAATTCTGTTATAGTACTTGATGTCTTATCTAGATCATCACTTAATAACACGAATTTATTAGAATCCGCTTTATCCTGTGTAAATAATTCAAATCCTTGAGCTTGCTTGCTAAAATCTTTACTTTCTGTTGCCAAACGAGTTTTAAATAATGCCGAAAAGAGGTCTGAGTATTTAGTAAAGTTTAGTCGTGATTCTATTATTGTTATTAGCTTATTTATTCCGGCCTTGGTATCAATAACTTTAGTGGTATAAACAAATAATGGAACTTTTTTCCCAGAGCTTTTGTTGGTTGAATATATGATATCAGCTAAATCAGTATGAGTTGTTTTTAAAAGTTCGCATGCCTTGCTATTCATGGTACTTGGTTCAATGAGGAACTTAGCTAAATTTTTAAAGGCAATTTTTTTTTGGGATGCCGGTTCGATTTGTTTTGATGAAACTAAATAGTTCGAAGCTTCTTGCACAGAATGTTCTGCGAAAATTTGGGCGTCTGCCCAAGAGCAAATAAAGCCCGTTGATTTGCTAGGATACGTCAAATTTGTAAGATATATATCCATTTTATTGTCAGAATTTATCAGATCGTCTATTTTTTCAAATGATTTAATAGTGAATTCTAACTCTGGTTTTTCCTCTTTTAATATTCCCCTTAGATTGTCAAAATTAGATTGAGTAGTTGATAAAATATTTAAATCTATTGATTTGTATTCAAGTTTATGAAGAGCTGATAATAGAAGATATATGAATAACGGTTCATTCAAAATATCATCAGAAAATATGGATATCTTTTCAGTCGGTGAGTGTCTAGTCATGATTGTTTCAATGATTTTACCTAAAAAGAGCAGGTTATGAACAAATTCTAATTTAGAAACAGCTTTTAATTCTAAGGTTTTATATCTAATAAATAGTGGATCGCTTGTTGGAGAATTACTATCTTTGCGCAATAATTCTATCACGTCTGTTATTGCAATAGTTGTAGGCCATTGAGGCAGATTATTCAAAGCCGTTATCATGTCTTTAAAAGTTTGTTCGCTTAAAGCTTTATAGAGGTTCTTATACAATTTTTTATTTAAATTGCGTGTTTTATCTGGATTTGGGATATTAGGAATGATTGGCTCTTGTTTAAGAGTTTGGTTTATAGTTGCCAAATTACTTAGAGAGCTTGATATTACTTGTAAATCTGAAGATAAACTGGTGCCTCTTAAGCTGTTTATACCCAAAATTGTTATAATTACTACTAATAATTTTTTCATTTTTGAAATCTTTAATATAAATTTTTACTTATTAAATTAAATAATAGCAAACATTTGAGTCAAATTAGAATAGTTATTCGAATTTCTATTAAAGAAATAGTTATTACAGAACGTCTATGATTGATGGAGCTATTATTTTATTTTTTCGAAGAAAAGTTTTAACGATGCTTTCAAGATTATTCAATCCGTCTTTATACACTGAAAATGAATTTGTCGCCCGGTCGAAGTTAAATGCTTGCAGGTTGGAAGAATGGCCCTCAATATCTTTTTGCGTTAGGCCAATAGTTGATTTGAGCAGTGAAGAAAGCAGTTCTTTATAGTTATGAAGGTTTGATAATAGCGTTTCAATAATTACATTTTTGGCAACTATGCCCGCTTTTGTGTCTCTTTCATTGTAGTAATAGAGGAAAAGGGGTACTGGCGCTTTATCTGATTTTTGATGGGTTAAATATATGATGTCAGCTAATGTTCCTTCGGCTGAAGGCAATAATTTGCACTCATATTTATTTATAATTGTATTGTTAAATCTTTCTGTTGGATTTTGAAGTTCTTGAATAAGTTTTTTGAAGATATCATTTCTTAAGTTACGATTTTTTTGACCCTCAAGTTTGGTTGCAATACATAATGTGGTATCGCTAACTTTTGAATAGGTAACAAAAATTTGAGTTCGATCAATCGGTTTTGTGATTAGATCAGATTGACTTGTCTTGTTTCGTATGCATTTAAAATAGTTCTGCTCTTGGGGGAAAGTTAAATTGGAAATATATACATCTATCTTATTATTTGAGTTAATAAGATCAACCAAGGTTGGATATTGGTTTATGCTACAGTTAATACCGTTCAATGTTGAGATACGATTGATTACTTTCTCGTAGTTAGTTTCTTTCTTAGTTAATAGGTTAATAGTTAAATAGTGATAACCTAGCTCGTTTAAAGAACTCACGAGCAAAAAAAGCAGCAAAGGATTACTAAAAACATTATCAGATAAGAGCGATATCATCTCCTCAACGTCATAGTTTTTCATTATCCTGTAGGTAATTTTGCATATAAATGCTACATAATTTACCAGCTGAAAGAGATTAAACTCAAATTGACCTAAACGCTCATCAATGATACGTATAATTTGGTTATCTTGGACTATTTGATTGAATCTCAATTTTTGCAATAGCACTGAAATTATCTGAGCCTCATAAAATTTTTTTGGCAGTCGTTTTAAAGGTCCTTTATCATGATGCATAAAATACCTGGATAACGCTTCTGGTAAATTGTCATAAAATTCTAATGATGCTTCGTCTAAGGCTTTTTCTGCTTCTTTTACTAAAACCTTAACCGAGAAACTGTTTTGTACTTTTGATGAAAAGTCTCCAGCATTTATGGTTGTTATAAATGCAAGAAGCAGTAGTATGGTTAACTTTTTGAATGGCATTGTCATTATATGGTAGTTCTAATAATCAAAATTTAATTCACTTTAACATGAATTTGAGCACTGCTCAAAATTTAGTGACATAACTTATGTTTTAGCACTTAAATTGGTTGCGCTTATATCAATGCTATTTATGCTTTTATACTTATTAAACACCTTACTTTTTAGATCATATTTATAAAACCTTATATTGTTTGTCAACACAGAGTTAATACTTTTCGGATTTTTAGCATCTAAATTGGTTTTAATTCTAAGTACTGCACCATATAAATCGACAATATCTGTTAAGCTTTGTTCTGTGAAATCTGCTGAAGCCACCTTATTATCACTAAATAAAAACAGTTTGGCATCTGATTTATTATGCGTTGAAAATATCAAATCTGCAATCATTTTTGACCTGGATTGCATACTTTTACAGGTGAAACCCTCTAGAGATTGATCTTTTAATGCTTGTTGGCCTCGTTCAGTTCTTTTAATAAGCTGTAGCCAAAATTTTTTACGTTCCGTGAGCCCAATGCTTTGGTCAACAGCTACAAAACTGGATTTTAAAAAACTGTTATCAAATGCTTTAGGGAAAATTCGAATTGAGGTTAATTTATCCACTATTTTTTTTTGGCAACTTGCAAGGTTGTTCGTTATATGATCAATCGACACAGCCGGATTTAAAAGATATATATCTATAGGGAACTTCGGTTTTCTACCCGAGAACTGTATGCTATTGGCATAATACTCAATAGTAGATGTGTCCTTTGCTCTTATTACTGTATTCTTAAAGTTTGTTTTTACCATCTTAAAATCTGTTTCTGAAATTCCGCCAATAATTATTACTTTAACCTTACGATCTGCTTGTGCAAGGATTGAGTTTAAGAATAAATATAATAATGGGCTGTTAAAGGTGTTTGATACTATTGTTGTTGTCTCATTTTGAGCATATTTTGATGAAATATAATCACCTAAATGTGCAATTAATAGGAGCTCGTTTGCAAATTTTTCTAGAGAACTATTGAAGTTAACACCTCGATATTCGAAAGAAATAATGTTCTTTTCTATATCAAAAGGTTCATCTATAAATAATTGTAAAAGCGAGTCGATAATTTGTTCTGCTTTAGATTTACCTTGCTTAGCACTATCAATTTTTTTTGTTTCAAGAGAACCTAATAGTTGATTTAAATCATCAGACAAAGCGGAATCTGTTTTATAAGGTGGCGTTTTTATAAGTAATCCAAGATCAGTAGCTCTGTTTGTTAAGCTCTGTATCGTCATTGATAGCTCTGCTAAATCATTATTAGCCTCTATGAAGTAGGCCGATATACATGTTAGAATTGCTATAACAAATGATTTTTTTAATCCAGCTTTTATCATAATTTGATTCGTTAACTTAATTCTTTGTTATAATAATAACGAAATAGTAAATGCAAATTCAATAGTATTATTTTTTACCGGTCTTAACTAAGGGTTTTATAGCCATTTCAGGATTGAGGAGAGTATCTTTAGCGATGAGTCTGTTGAATAATTTCTGAATTTGCTTAACATTGAATACGTTATACATTGTCAGGAACGTGGAAAAATCTATAAAATAGGGTGAAAAATATAATAAAATTTTAAGGATAAAGTATGAATTTTATAAAAAAAGCCTTTTTTCTTTCGTTAGCACTCGCATCTATTTCAGCTAACATTACTTGTATGAACAGTTCACATCAGTCAAAGACACAACCACAAACTCAATCCACACCATTTATGCCTAAAACTACTTTTAAAATTGGTGATTATTTAACGCAACTTGGTTCAATCTATTCTATTGATACTCCCAGCTCAAATGTGGTTAAGGGTTTAGCTGCCTTAAGGTCTCTATTTAGTGGGGCGTATGTATTTAGAAATACTTTGAACTTATTGATAACTAATAAAACAGTGACAAATCTTCCGAATATTGTTTTAGATGTTGTTAGTACGTATATGAGGACAAATAATGTTATCACCGATTACAGAATTTGGAAAAATGCAACCTCCGTAGCTTCTGTAAATAGTGTAAAACATTACGCTAAGAATTTAGATAATAAAAAGCTATGCCAGTATTCATGGTTAACGCTGAACGCTCTTTTTCCTTATCTTATGAATCGCTTAAGAGGTGGTGGGTATACTTATGCTTATCAAATGTTAGCAGAAATATCTGAGCTTTATAGACAGAAATTGATGTATGCAATGATAGTAAAGAAATATAAAATAGCTTAAATATTTTTTTGGTTGTTAATAAAATCTGCAAACATTTTTACCAAATTATGGTTTTTTTGCTCATAAATAATTGATAATTAATGCCAGTTGTTTTAAAAATAAACTTAGGGGGCAAAATGAATGTAATGAAAAAAGCTGCAATCTTTATGGTGAGTATTACATTGTTTTTCATGAATATTGAAGGAATGAAAGGAAAGCATTATAGATCCGATGAAGATACTTCACGGCCAAATACTTTCACGTACAAAAGAATGTCCAATAGATTTTCAAGAAGATGGTCACAACAGATTGCAAATGATGATATGACCATTGAGGATTATGTTCGAGTTGCTAAAACGATTTGGGATCTCTCTGATTATTTGGTACAACTCGGCTCAATAAGCTCGGTTGATTGCACCCATCCTGGCGTTATTGGTGCATTAGCAAAAATAAGAACTTTTTTTAATGGTACTGCAATAGCTTCATGTTTTGACAGTTTAACAGGTAGCGATAAAGAAGCATCTAAACGTCATCTCATAGATATAGGTAGTACTTATTTGCGAGGAAAACATATTTCGCTAGATGTTAAAAATTGGAGAGAGGCAAATATGTTTGCCGCAAATAATGGATTAAGAAAAGATGATAAGAACTTAAGCAATAAAAAATTGTATCACTATGCATGGCTTACCTTTAACAAAATCCTTCCAGTAGTTGCGAAATATCTTCAGTTGGAGAATCGTCATAACTACAAATTTATAGCACGCATATCTGAACTTTATAGACAAAAATTTATGTATGCTATGATAACAAATGTACAGAAATTAGCTTAAAGCAATTTGTTATTAAGATTAAAGCGAAAATCCGCAGTGCTCTTTATAAGCTTTGCGGATTTTCACTTATTAACTAAAAAAATAATCTAGGCTGTGCCCTGTGCTAATTAATTAGCCCTCATAGTGATTATAGCTGAAATAAGAAATTGTATTATGGTTTATGTTGCATGATACATTATCAGCCTTACGTAAATATGCTATGCTAAGATTTTGCATAATTATAGTATAAAATTAGTTATAAGAGTTTTTCAAAAATGAATATTTTCAAAAAAAGCATACTAAGTCTAGTGATTTATATATTCTCATTCGCCCCTATAGTTGGTGGAGAGACTCCTAACGTACTTTTTACAAAAGAAATGATTTTTGAAGTTTGTGATTATTTGGTTCAACAGAATTCAATTTATGAAATTGATACTGAAATAATATCTACTATAAGAATTCTTGCAATGCAGCGTTCAGTTTTTAATTGCATATCAATAGCCTACGGGTGTTTGCGATTAAAAACTGGGCTATTTAGTGACAATAAGTTTGGGTCTAAAACCATACTAGATTTAATGCGGTTGCTTGTCAGAGGAAGATATATTGTGATAGATTTTACTATTTTTAAAAAGGCTGAGCATCTTGTTTTTAATACAAAGAATATTTCTAGAACGATCAAACAAAAAAAAAAATTAAATGAAAAAAAATTATATCAATCTCTATGGTTAACTATTAATAAAATAATACCGTTACTTACCTCTCAACTCCGAAGTAGAGATTATAGTATTTGCTCTGATTTAGCTGAATTGTCTGAACTTATTCGACAAAACTTGCTGTATCAAATGCTATTAAGCGAAACAACTAACAAAAGACAGTTATTGTTCAGAAAATAATGTTAAAAACTAATCTACTTTTTATTTAAAAAGCTCGTAGATTTTTGAAAATAATTACTATTTAAAACAGTGCCAAAAAATGTTAACCAACGAAATTTTTAACAAATCCAAAAAATTCTATGTTACCACGCCCATTTATTATGTTACCGCTAAGCCACATTTAGGTTCTTTATATTCCACCTTACTTGCCGATATTGCTGCTCGGTGGCATAAGCTTAACGGCTGTAAAGTCTTTTTCTTAACCGGTACTGATGAGCACGGTCAGAAGGTGGCAGAAGCTGCTTTTAAAAATGATATGGCACCTCAGGATTTTGTTGATAGTTTTATCAATGATTTTAAGCAAACTTGGTATGATTATGGCATTTCTTATGATTTTTTCATTAGAACTACTGATGAAAATCATGTCAAAGCCGTTCAATCTTGGATTACGCGTCTCAAAGAAAATGGCGATATCTACAAGTCATATTATACCGGATTTTATTGTACGCCGTGCGAAACTTTTGTAACTGAAAAAGATCAAGTAGATTCGAAAACGCCAGATTGTGCATCTTGTAATAGACAAACATCCTTAGTTTCTGAAGAATCATATTTCTTTAAATTATCATCTTATCAAGATAGGCTGCTAAATTTTTATGAAGAAAATCCAGATTTTGTTGTTCCCAACGAACGACTTAATGAGGTGATCAATTTTGTTAAACAAGGCCTCAAGGACTTAAGTATATCTCGTACAACCGTTAAATGGGGTATTCCTTTTCCAGATGACTCTCATCATGTTACTTATGTGTGGGCTGATGCATTAAATAATTATATAACAGCTATTGGTTATGGTAACCCTGCAAGAGAAGAAGAATTTAATTTTTGGTGGCCGGCGGATTTGCAAATCTTAGGTAAAGATATTTTGAGATTTCATGCTATATATTGGCCGGCATTTTTAATGGCTTCTGATTTGCCGATGCCTAAAAAATTGCTTGTTCATGGTTGGATTAAGATAAATAACCAAAAAATGTCCAAATCATTAGGCAACGCTATTGACCCCAAGATATTACTTGATAAGTATGGTGCAGATGCTATTAGGTATTATTTGGCACGATACATGGCAATTACTCAGGATTCAGAATTTAGCATTCCAGATCTTGAACATCGAATTAATGCTGATCTTGCTAATGATTTAGGCAATTTGCTCAATCGCATGGTTACTCTTGCACAGAAAAAAGATTTGTTTGAAATTAAGGCGCCTCACAATTGGGGAATTAAGGCATTGGCCTTGCGTGACGCATTTTGGGATACGCTAGAACTTTTTGAATCAGAGATGGAAGAGGGCTATTTTTATAAAGCGTTAGCGCAGCTTGCTAAATTTATTAGCCAAGTGAATGCTTATTTTCATGCTCAAGAGCCATGGCGCGAAAAAGATTTATTAAAATTTGAAGAAGTTATCTCAGCAACATGTCATAGTTTATATTGTGTAGGAATATTGTTATTGCCCATCATGCCAACCAAGGCTGCGGAGCTCTTAAAAAGCTTAGGACTAAATTTTGAGCTCAAAGAAGATCAAGATCTCATCACCGAGTTAGACGATAATCCTTGGAATAAGACTTTTATTTTGAACAAGATAGATAATTTATTTCAAAAAATTGAGATACAGAAACAAGAAACCGAATCGGCAGCAAAACCTCAACATCAAGTTGTTTTCGAGGTTAAACCTGAAATTACGAATATTACTATTCAAGATTTTTTAAACGTTATGTTACTGGTGGGGACAATAGAGTCATGCGAAGGAATAAAGGGATCAGATAAACTTTATAAATTAGAAGTTAATTTTGGTTCGTATGGCATTCGTCAAGTTCTTTCTGGGATTAAACTTCAGTTTGCACCCGAGCAATTAATCGCTAGACAAGCCATTTTTGTTTATAATTTGGAACCAAGAAAGATGATGGGATTAGAGTCGCAAGGTATGATCTTAACAGCAATTGGTTTTGATCAAGCATTACATTTGGTTTCGCCTGGAATTCTTGTGCCAAATGGTACTCGCCTTAAATAGAATGACGTAATCCCTAGTTTTTTTGTATTAACTAAGCTGAAATTCAGGCAGCGCCTGCTTTAGTGGTAGATTTATTAGATTTACAGCTCTTATTAAGACAACTTAAGATTGTTTTTTTGTCAGCATTAGTTTTGTGTGCTAAGAATGGCCAATCGCATTTTTTACAAGGAGTTTTTTCTACATTTTCAGGTGCAGTGAATTTGCATTTAGGATAATCTGAGCAGGCAAAAAATTTGGTTTTCTTATAGTTTTTTACGACAACATCATTATTTTTACATTCGGGACAGGTAAATCCAGCGCTTATAGCCCGCGTAAATTTGCATGCTGGGTAACCAGTGCATGCAATAAATGGACCATATTTTCCAACAGTCTGCTTTAATGCAGCTGCGCATTTTGGACATTTTTCCTCAAGCATTTTAGTTTCTGATTCTGTTAACTTGATTGAACCATCTTCATTTCGTTCAAAGTTGCTGGTAAAGGAACATTCTGGATATTTATCACAGCTAGCAAAATGTCCAGCTTTTCCGAATCGAATCAGAACTTTCCCAGCCTCACATTGTGTACATTGGATTCCGGTTTCTTCTACCATCGTTTTAGCAGATTTGCCTTCTCTAAAAACTTCTAACTCTTTTTCAAAGTTTTCATAAAAAGTCTTTATTAATTTATCCCTATCTAACAAACCATTAGCGATTTCATCAAGCTTTTCTTCCATGCTTGCGGTAAATCCAATGTCCATAATATTAGGCAAATTTTGATTTAACATTTTAGTTACCAAAATTCCTAAATCGGTAGGTACAAAGCGTTTTTTAGGATCTAATTCTGTATAAGCTCGCGCTTGAATGGTTTTTAAGATTGTAGCATAGGTACTTGGTCTACCTACGCCATCTTTTTCGAGTTCTTTTACCAGTGAAGCTTCGTTAAATCTTGGAGGTGGTTGCGTGAAATGTTGTTTAGGTTCAACAGATTTGAGATCTAATGAACCATTTTCAGCAATACCCGCTGGAATAGATATCTTCTTCTCTTCTTCATCCTCTTTCTCTTTTTCTTGATAAACTTTCAAAAAGCCATCAAAGAGCAAAGTTGATCCGGTAACTTTAAATGTGTAAACACCACCCGCAATGGTGACTTGTCTTTGAGCATAAAGTGCCGGCTTCATTTGACATGCTACAAATCTTTTCCAGATTAGTTCATATAATGCAGCAGCTTCTGGTGTTAAATATCTTTTTATTTTATCGGGAGTAAGATCAACATCGATGGGTCTGATAGCCTCATGAGCATCCTGTGCTTTTCCTTTAGAATAAACGAGCTCTTTGGGGGGCAAATAATCTTTCCCATGTTTATGTAAAATATGTTCTCTGGTTTGCTTGATCGCAACATCGGAAATTCTTAACGAGTCAGTTCTCATATAAGTTATTAATGCGGTTGGACCAGATTGATCATCAACGGGAACGCCCTCATAAAGCTTTTGAGCGATTTCCATAGTTCTTTGTACTGAAAAACCAAGTTGATTGTACGAGCTTTGCTGTAAAGTACTAGTCATAAATGGTGGCAACGGATTTCTAGAACGTTTTGAGTCTTTAATCGATTGAATTATATAATTTTCTTTTTTTATACCATCAACGATTTTGGTTGCATCTTTTTCATTGGTTATTTCAACTTTTTTGTTTTTTACCAAGGCAAGCTCTGCTACTATACCACCAAATTCAGATTTAAATGTTCCTTCGATAGTCCAGTATTCTTCGGTGACAAAGCTTTTTATTTTGTCTTCTCTGTCCACAATTAATTTTAAGGTAACAGATTGCACTCGGCCGGCAGATAATCCTTTGGATACTTTGCGCCATAAAATAGGAGATACTTCATAACCCACTAAACGATCTAAAATTCTCCGTGCTTGCTGTGCTGCAACTTTATTTAAATCAACCTGACGTGGCTCAGAAATTGCTTTTTCTATAGCTTGTTTTGTAATTTCGTTGAAGGTAATGCGATAAATTTTTGCGTTCTTTTTTAAAAGAGGTAATACTTCTTGCTCTACATGCCAAGCTATAATCTCGCCTTCTCTATCAGGATCGGGTGCCAGATAGATTTCATCGGCGGTCATTGCTTCTTTTTTAAGCTCATTTATCGTTTTGTCTTTATTCTTGAGTACGACATATTTAACTTTAACGGTATCGTCAATTGAAACACCAAGTTCTTTTTCAGGTAAGTCCATAATATGTCCTACCGTTGATAGAACTTTAAACTTTTTATCTAAAAACTTTGATATTGTTTTTACTTTTGCAGGTGATTCAACTATTAATATTTTTTTCATTATACACGTTAAAGGATGTTGATTTTTTTTAAAAATTTAAATCTTTTATAACTAATTGTAAAAATTATAGCCTAAAAAAGTCAAATGTCTAATCATTATTTGATTATGGTAACTAATTTATCTTGAGTTAACTACTCTTTTTTGCCAATAATATTTGAAAAATAAGCCATTTCCTCTTCTGGATTTGCAGCATTTGTTATTACCTTCCCGAGTACTATACCTGAAGCACCAATGGATAAAAATTCTGCAACATTATCTTTATTGATATTTGCGGTTATAAATATTGGTATTTGGGTATTTCCCTTAACCATTTCCCATTGTTCTGCAAAGATATTTTGGCTGTCTTCTGTTGTTGATCTATGAAAGAGAATAGCATCCACCCCAAGGCTTTTAGCTTCTAATGCTAATTGTCCTGGAGAATGAGCATCTATCAAATCTAACATTATCTTTTTTCCTAATTCATGCGCGACGGAACAGGCATTGTGAATCGTATTTTTGTTTGTGCCGCCTAACACAGTTATCCAATCTGCTCCAGCATTTGCAAATATTTCAACTGCATCTTTGCTTGAATCAGCTATTTTAGCATCGGCAAGTATTGTTTTTTGAGGAAATCGTTCTTTGAATTTTTTGATCACATCGTCGCCATGCTTATAAATTAGCACAGTACCTATCTCAATGATATCTGCAAATTTTTCCACCTCATCAGCAATTTTAAGCGCCTTATCAAGATCTGTTATATCTAGTGCTAACTGTAATTTCATACACCATATCCTTATAATTGGGAAATTGTGACTATAACTATTATACAAAGTTTTTTGCTTAACTGGAAAATTATGAGTTCAGGGGATTTTGGATTCACCAGCAGTATTAGTTTTTAGCCTAACTGATGATAATTCCCATCTAACTCATATAATTCTTTCTTGATATAATCCAGGCTTAAACTCATATTTTTTTTTTACTCGGCTGAAGTATTGTCTGATTTTCAAAAAACTCAATGTGGTTAATTGTAAATCAGAATTAGGTTTAATATAAATATCAGGTAATAAAAGGTTGCCATCCATTTTTACGGTTTTATTTACTGTTGAAATAGACGCGTTTTTAGGGTCCGCAAATAAGATTATCGTATTATAAGGTATTTTTTTTCTTTTTGAAATGATTTCTTCTTGAACGGTCCATTCATAATTTTTAGTTTCTTTGTTTTCGCGTAATTCAATAAGATAAAATTTATGATTTATGTGGGGTTCTAGAATGAATCCTTCGATGATATTTTTTTGAAGTGGATTATTTAAAAGTGGTTCTATTTCTTCAGTGACTAGCAAATGAATTTTTGGTTCAACTACTTTTCTTAAAAAAGTTATCTGGCCATTTATATCTGAAACGGTAGCATTCCCATTGTATGTTGCATAAATGCCGGCTTGCGGGTGGGCATTATACATCCTATTAAATATTGATTTAATAGCTGTATCTTTAGGATCTTTTATTCCACCAAAATCATTGGCTACTGTTTCTTGTTCGATAAGGGTTTCGGTCAGAGGCTTTAAGAAAAAGGTTATAACAAATGGCGAAGATTTCATTGCCAAGGTGGTATTGTTAAAAAAAATAGGTAATATTAAAACTAAAATCTTGCTTTTATTTGTCATTTTTCTTTTGAAGTTAAAACAATAATTTAAACAATTTCTAAATAGATTAATATCAAATAATTATAATGAAAGTCTACAGTTGTTATGAAAACTAATTTATTAAACGATGATGCTCTCTGGGTAAAATTTGCCAAAAAAGCCGAATTAACGACAGATCAATTAGATCAATTCAAAACATTATATCAGATGTTAAAAGATGCTAATGAGATGCATAATTTAACTTCCAAAACCGATCTAAATTTTGTAATTAATTATCATTTTTTAGACTCACTAGCTTTGGGTAAAGCTATAGCCTTAAATGATTTAAATTTTATAAGTGATATTGGAACGGGTGGTGGATTTCCTGGGTTGCCGTTAAAAATAAAATATCCCCATTTAAAAATGGTTTTAATCGAGGTTACCAATAAAAAGATTTGGTTTTTAGAAACCGTTATAAAAGCTTTAAACTTGCAAGATGTAGAGATTTATGATCAGGATTGGCGTACGTTTTTAAGAAAAACAGAAAATCCTATAGATTTATTTTGCTGCCGAGCATCGTTACAACCCTCAGAATTAGTGCGAGCTTTTAAGCCATCATCACCGTATAAAAATGCCAAAATAGTATATTGGGCATCGGAGTCATGGAGCCCGGAACTTGATGTTGAACCATTTATACAAAACAAAACCTCCTATTTTATCGATGGCAAAAAGCGCTTTCTTGTGTCCTTGAAAAAAAGCGAAGATGCTGCAAAAGATGAAGAATTGGTTTAACTAATTTTAAAAAATTGACAAGGGCCGCTCCAGGTAATTCTTGCCTAAATCGGCCCAATTATGGGGTAGTAAATAATTTTGGTTAATAAAGAACAATAGCTTGCGAAGAAATTACAGTGGTTTTTTAAGTGTAGCAAAAATTTTCTTTAAAGCCTCTATGTTTTAATTTTCATTCTTTGGTATCTTGGTTTTAAGGAATATATTAAATGCATCTAAAGAAGTTTCAAAATAGGTGACGGGAATGTGGTTTTCTTCAATAAATTCCTTGAAGATGTTTAAGACCGCATTTAGCATCGCGCATATATAAAATATCTTAGTGGTCCTGAATTTTTCAGCTCCCTCTTTAACAATCATTAAAAAAATATCATTTAGAAACTCAGGTCCAAACTCGTTATAGAGTTGATAAAGTTTATCTTTAATAAATGTTTTGGTTTTAAGACTAAATGAGCCTTGTTCTAATTGTTCCCTAATATTTAGCTCTTTTGGTATAAGGATCTGTATACTATTTTTTAAGGCATGTTCGCGTGTTTCTGAAAAAGCTTTCAACTTTTTAGGCTGCTCATGATTGTCTCTATATTTTTTTACAATAACTTCTTTGAATAAGACGGGTGATTTCGCTTTTGAGATCGAGCTTATTAGCTCTTCTGATCTTATAAAAAAAGCTGCTAACAAAATGCATACACAAGCTATAACCTTAAATTTCATTTTATAACTCCTTATAATTTACTTGGTGATTATACCATACCATCTGTCACTATTGTAATATTTTGAGATTGTTTTTCGCTCCGAGACTGAATGTTGGTTAGATATACTAAATCCTCAAATTTGATACAATCTAAGTGATCAAAATTGTTTGAGGCCAATTAATTTTGGTCATTTAATCAAAAGGTAATTGGGAATTTTTATGAGAATAACAAAAGAAGAAATTTT
>Ga0105046_10000825_pt1 | contig 45659 bp, 42 predicted proteins | sample MAT03_FD_78385 | JGI IMG/M metagenome (GOLD analysis project Ga0105046, IMG submission 78385) | Freshwater microbial communities from Lake Fryxell liftoff mats and glacier meltwater in Antarctica - MAT-03 (megahit assembly) | ecosystem: Environmental > Aquatic > Freshwater > Ice > Liftoff... | reverse complement strand
GTGGACGAGTGGCGACGCCTGAAGGCAGCGGCTCGACCCTCGCTCAAGCAACTCTTGCTTTCTGATCAGGGGCGCGCCGATCTTGTTCTTCCTAGCCGAGGTCGCGCTCGTAGGCGCAGCCCAGCGCCTGCGGGGTGAATTGGATGTACTTGCTTGACACGAATGTTGTCTCCGAACTGCGGAAGCCAAAGCCTCACGGCGCGGTGCTGGCCTGGTTTGATGCAATTGAGGACACACAGCTTCACCTCTCCGCAGTGACCATAGGTGAAATTCAGGTTGGCATTGAGCTGACACGCGAGCAAGACGAGGGGAAAGCCCGGGAGATTCAGGCGTGGCTGGAGTTGGTTGCCACCTCATACAACGTGCTTCCTATGGAGGCAGCTGCCTTTCGGGCTTGGGCACAGTTGATGCATCGGAAGTCTGACACGGTGTATGAAGACGCCATGATTGCTGCGACGGCCAAAATCCATGGATTGACGGTCGTGACCAGAAACGTTGCCGACTTCAAAGCCTTCGGCGTCCCGCTGCTCAATCCTTTCAAGGCGTAGCTGTTCTTCGGCGGGCGCCTGCGCGCGCGCCATCCGCACCATGGGCGAACATTTCGATTGGCAGATCGATACCCTGAGTGCCGATCAGTTGACCAACTACTTCCACCAGCGCATCGCCTCGCACTCATGGAGCGCCGTCAAGCCCGACCTGTATGGCTACAAGTTCTATGTTGTGCACGTTACCGTGTACAGAAGGGGATTGCGCTTCAGTGAGCGCCTCGCCTTGCGCGTGGCTGACATCGATGCAGAGTGTGGGCGCGTGCAGATTCGAGATTCCAAGGGTAACCGCGACCGCTTTGTGCCCCTGCCTGCGGCAAGCCTGGATGCGCCGCACCGATGGCCAGGTCACGTTCCGCTATCGCGACAGCACCCGCGGCAAGAAGCTGCTGCGCATCGTCAGCGGCGCGCACTTCTTGTGGTTGGTGCTACACACGTCCTGCCCAAGGGATTGCGACGATCCCGCAACTTTGGCCTGCTCCATCCCAACTGCAAGCACCGCCAACGCCTGGCGCTGCTACGCTGGAGACACAGGCCCGATGCGACCGTGCGCTGCCCGGCGGGCGCGCCATCGTCCGCCGCGCCACCGCACGGTGGCACGGCAGAGCCGCCCGGTGCTCTGCGCGAGGGACATACCCACCAAACGAACAGACAACCCGCACACATCACCGGCCACCGACATGCCCACGGGGGTGGTGGCCGCAATGTTTCCTGTGTCGGCGACCGGCTCGGCAATCCGGGCTCGTCCAACAGCCGGATCAGATCTCGGCTACGCGCGTTATATCCCTTTTCGTTTAGGCCTCAACGCAACCATTCGAATGCTTCCTTGAGTCTTGTCGTCGATTGTTCTTCAATGATCTGGTCGTGAGATAGAACGATGCGCTGAACGGGTAGCAACAAGAGTGGCTCGATGCTGCGTCGCAGAGCTTGTTTGTCTTTCGTCATCAGCTTCATCGTCAACGACATCCCCAGTCGGTCATAGACGCCAAGAAATCTTGCGACCAGTTTCGTCAAACCTGTGTTGTTCGTCCCAAAGCAAAACAGTAGATCCGTCAGTAAAAGCGTCCCGGTGTCCTCGTGAAACCAGACTGTTTCACTGAGAACGGGTAGCCCATCTATGAACCAACTCTGTAACTCGTCTTGCCACGGTCCGGGCGTTGGTACAACAGCGTACTGAGATAGATCAGTGACCTTTTGCGCCAAGCCAGGGGCGACGAAGCCTCTTGCTTGTGGGAACGACTTCAGAAAACGTCGAAAAAACAGGTGATGGGTTCGATTGGGAGCGAGCACATACCGTACTTCGCCCAGGCTTGATAATTCCGCCAACAAGCTTGGAGTCGGCTCAATCGGTGAGTGAACCCAGAGAGCACCGTCCCGAAGGCGAATCACGGTCATCCGCGTCCGAATGTTGATCGGGCCGAAGTGCAACGATTGCTGCGCACACCACATGTGATTCGGGACAAGTTCGTGGAGTGCCATGATCATTTATTCTGAGACCTGATGTAGTGTACTAAGCGGCCGAAAATAGCCGCCATTGGCAACATGGAAGCACAGGCATCCCCAAGCAGATAGATAGATACCGAATCCAGATGTATCTAACTTTTCCCTGATACGGTCCGCGAGTTTCAGCCATCCGGCAACCCGGCGCGGCAGTCTCCAGACTTTCGCACCAGGGTCCCAAGCGCCGCCAGCGGACCGTACCGCGGCCTGCAGTGATTTTTCGTCGGACGGTGGTGTCGCGGGTTGTGCCCTGGGCGTCGGTTCGGTGGCGCACACACACCAGGGCATCGCCGAACTGCCGGCTGAGCGGGTGGCCTGGCCAAGTCCTCGCTATGTCAGGCCCGTGTCCCAACCCGCCAGCCAGCCAACGTGCCCGATCCGGCAGCGCGGGGCCCCTTTCGCCGCGGCGCCATTCCCCCCATTGGGGGATAAGGCTGGCGGCGTGTTCCGCCCATCGGGTGCCCAGGCTCGAATCCTGCGCATCCCGCCCTATCATCCGCCCATGCCTTTCACCCTCGACTTTCACACCCTCTCCGCCTTCACCCTGCTGTGGGTGGCCGTTGTGCCAACGCCGGGCCCGAATGTGCTGATGGTCATGCACGTGGCGGTGACGCGCACGCCAGTGCATGTGGCGTACGCCATTGCGGGCAATATGGTGGGCACTGCCGCGCTGGCCAGCCTGGCGCTGATCGGCTGGGCGGCGATTCTGCAAGCATTTCCCTGGCTGCGCGTGGGCGTCAGTGTTTTTGGCGGGCTGTACCTGATGTGGCTCGGTCTGCGCCTCATCCGGCGCGCGCGGCACGGTAGAAGTGCAGAAGGCGTGCCCCTGCAGCCCGCGGGCAACCGCACAGCGGTTGCCGGCCACAGTGCCGACTCATCCGGTGATTACCGCCGCACTGCGCTGCTCGGCCTGGTCACCGCGCTGTCGAACGTGCAGGCCATCCTCTTCATCACCTCAATCTTTGCGGTGTCGGGCGTGCTCGCCGCGAATGCCGCGACCGGTGTTGCCACGGTCGCCATCATGTTGTGCTGCAACGCTAGTTACCTGTCGGCGCTGGGCTGGCTGTTCCAGCGCGAGAAAATGCGTGCCGGGTACGCGCGTTACCGCGGTGTACTGGAGGGGGTGACTGGCAGCGTGTTCATGCTGTTTGGTGGCCGGATGATGTGGCGGGCGCTGGGGAGTTGAACGATTGCGGCCGCTGCTTGCATGCACGAGAACCCCCACTTTGGTATCAGCTGCCAGGATGTCGGCGCCGCAGCTTTTTTCGAATGCCTTTTTGGAGCGCGGCAGGGGACTTGCCCGGGGCGGAAATTGCGTGGTGCCCTGGAAACAGTACTGCGTGTACCGCCAAAAACCACCGTCCGGCGCGCGGGGTGCTGGTCAATAGGCTCCGAACACCACATCCAGAGCGGCCATCACCGATGCGCTTTGCGCAGCGACGTTGACCACCGGCTTTTTCAGTTCCGCCACAGGAATTGCGGCCATAGCCGCCGTATCGAGAACGACCGCTTTTCCGCCAATCTCGAAGCTGGGGTTCAGGTCGCGCATGCGCAATGCGAAATATTCTGCCAGCCGCAACGGAATCACCACACGTGTCCCGATTCGGTCGATGTGGCTGTTCTGCACGTCGAGCAGGTAGGGCGTTTTCTTGCGGATGGCTGGATCTGGGTGCTGATAGACATCGAACCGTGCCATATCAGAAAGTACGGTACCGGGCCAGTGGCAGGCCGTCCTCGGCAATGCGCGCGTTATATGCGTCGATTGCCTCTTTGTTATCGTCATTCCAGCGTTCCCAATACCTCCGCTGGACTTCCGCACTCAGAAAACTGTCCACGGTCTGTGAAAGGTTCATGCCAAGTTCCTTGGCCATCTCCAGTGTGCGGGTGTTGATAAGCAGGTTGACGGGGCGCTTGGAGGCATCGGGGGAACTGCGCATGGGGCACCTCTTCAAAAGCACATTGTTGCGTCGATATGCGCGGCAAAGTGCATAAATCATGTGCATCGTAGCATGCACGCCGACCTTGCCGGACCCTACCGAAACACCACCACCCGTCCCCCATTCAGAAACACCCGGTGCTCGGTATGAAAGCGCACTGCAGCCGCCAGCGCCCGACATTCCGAGTCGCGGCCGGCGGCGGCCAGCTTCTCGGGGGTGTAGGTGTGGTCCACTCGCTCGACGATCTGCTCGATGATCGGGCCTTCGTCCAGGTCTGCGGTCACGTAATGGGCGGTGGCGCCCGTCAGCTTCACGCCGCGCTCGTGCGCCTGGTGGTAGGGCTTGGCGCCCTTGAAGCCAGGCAGAAAACTGTGGTGGATGTTGATCGCACGGCCACGCAGTTGCCGGCACAGGTCGTTCGACAGCACCTGCATGTAGCGCGCCAGTACCACCAGGTCGCTGTGGGTTTTGGCCACGATGTCCATCAGCTCGGCTTCCCGGGCCGGCTTGGTGTCCGCCGTCACCGGCAGGTGGATGTATTCGATGCCGTGCGCCTCGGCCATGGGGCGCAGATCCGGGTGGTTGGACACCACGGCCGAAATGTCCATCTTGAGCTCGCCGGTGCGGTGGCGGTACAACAGGTCGTGCAGGCAATGGTCGAACTTCGACACCATGATCAGCACGCGCGGGCGCTTCGCGCCGTCGTAGATGGCCCATTCCATTTGCTCTCGGCGCGCCACGTCCTGAAACTGTTCGCGCAGCTGGTCGATCGACGGGGTCTGGCCTGGCTCGCCGAAGAAGTTGACACGCACAAAGAAGCGGCCGCTCAGGATGTCATCGAACTGCTGCATCTCGGTGATGTAGCACTGGCGCGACGCCAGAAAGCCGGACACCGCCGCCACGGTGCCCAGGCGGCTGTCGCAGGTCGCGTTGAGGATGTAGTGGGGTTTGCCCTCCAGATGTACGGACATGGTGCGAAATTTCCTGCAAAAGATCGGGTGAAGGGGCGCGTGCAAGATGCGGTGCGCCGTTGGGGGGCAGTGTAGGCACAGCCATTGGTGGGCCTTGTCTGCATGCGACCGCAAGTTCGGTCCCGACGACCCCGCATGCGCCAGAATCATGCCCGGCGTGTGCGCAATGCATGTCGCCAGACGACAACCCTGCGTCGCTAATCTGTCAGGGGCCGCGCTGGGCGGCTCGTACCATTTCCAGCACGATGGAGCCCGCTGTGCGTGCGGCCCGACACCCCGAGACCGCAAACTAGGACCCGCACCATGGCTGAAGAATTCGACGACGACCTGGACCTCAACACCCTCAACGACGAGGAGCTGACCGAGCAGGTGCATGACGACCTGTACAACGGCCTGCGCGACGAGGTCGTCGAAGCCACCAACATCCTGCTGGGCCGCGGCTGGACGGCCGCGCGCGTGCTCGACGACGCGCTGGTCGAAGGCATGCGTATCGTGGGGGTCGACTTCCGCGATGGCATTCTGTTCGTGCCCGAGGTGCTGCTGGCCGCCAACGCGATGAAGGGTGGCATGGAGATCTTGCGCCCGCTGCTGGCCGAGACCGGCGTCGAGCCGATTGGCAAAATGGTCATCGGCACCGTCAAGGGCGACATCCACGATATCGGCAAGAACTTGGTCGGCATGATGATGGAAGGCGCCGGCTTCGAGGTGATCGACCTTGGCATCAACAATCCGGTGGAGAAATATCTGGCCGCCCTGGAAGAGCACAAGCCCGACATCCTGGGTTTGTCGGCCTTGCTGACCACGACCATGCCCTACATGAAGGTGGTCATCGACACCCTCAAGGAAAAGGGCCTGCGCGACGACTACATCGTGCTGGTCGGCGGCGCCCCGCTGAACGAGGAATTCGGCCGTGCCGTGGGCGCCGATGCCTATTGCCGCGACGCCGGCATTGCGGTGGAGACAGCCAAGACGCTGATCGCCGCACGCCGCGCCGCGCGCTGACAGGCGCTGGAGGCCGGCCATGGGCGCGCACGCGACCACCCTGGTGATTGCCTGCGGTGCCCTGGCGCACGAGATCGTCGCACTGCAACGACTCAACGGTTGCCAGCACCTCGAGGTCACCTGCCTACCTGCCGAACTGCACAACCGGCCCGAAAAAATCCCCGCTGCCGTGCGCGACAAGATCCACCAGCACCGGGGCCGCCATGCCTCGATCTTCGTCGCCTATGCCGATTGCGGCACCGGCGGCCAGCTCGACGCCGTGCTGCAGGCCGAGGGGGTGGAGCGCATCCCGGGCGCGCACTGCTACGAGTTCTTTGCCGGCAGCGCCGCATTTGCCGCGCTGGCCGATGCCGAGCCCGGCACCTTCTACCTGACGGACTTTCTGGCCTGGCATTTCGAGCGGCTGATCATGCAGGGCCTAGGCATCGACAGGCATCCGGAGCTGCTGCCGATGTATTTTGGCAACTACACGCGACTGGTCTACCTGTCGCAGATGGATCCGCCCCCGCGTCTGCCCGAGGCGCGTGCCGCCGCCGAGCGGCTGGGGCTGGCTTTCGAGCACCGGGCAACCGGGTATGGCGATCTGGAACACAGCCTGCGGCGTGCAGGCGAAGGAGTGGTCTTTTGGCAAAACTGATCGTGATCTCGTGGCGCGATGTGCCGGCGCAGGTGCTGGTGAAAAAGGGCCGCGAAACCGCCAAGGTGCAGCTTTCGCACCGCTTCCAGGAAGCGGTGGACCGGGCGGCCATGCGTGCCGGCAAGTCCGGCTCCGACGCCTACCTGGCCGACTGGAAACGCAGCGACCCACGCGCCTGTAGCGAAGACATCCAGGCCGAGGCGGCAGCCGAAGCCGCCCGCATCGAGGCGAAATACTCCGACGACGACCTGCTGCGCCTGATCCGCGCGCACGGCCTGGAAGAGCCGACCGGCCGTGCCGCACCGCCGCTCGCCGGCGAGGAGGCCTGATGTTCTCCGTACGCCGCTGGTCTGTGCGCCATGCGCGGGGTATGGAGATTTTCTATGCCGGGGTCGAGCGCATCTTCGTCGCCCTGCATCCGCTGTGGACGCGCTTGGGCTACGAGCGGCTCGAAAAGCCGGTGGCCGCAGTCGAAAAAGTGGTCAAGGGTTTTCTGTTCGACTGCCAGATGTGCGGCCAGTGCGCCTTGAGCTCCACCGGCATGTCCTGCCCAATGAACTGCCCCAAGAACCTGCGCAATGGCCCCTGTGGCGGCGTGCGGGCCAACGGCAACTGCGAGGTCAAGCCCGAGATGCCCTGTGTGTGGGTCGAGGCCTATCACGGCAGCCAGCGCATGGTGGCCGGCAAGGAGGCGATCAAGGTGGTGCAGTTTGCGGTCGATCGCCGCCTGCAAGGCCGCTCCACCCTGCTGCGGATCGCCCGCGAAAAGGCCGCGCCCCCCGCACCCGCACCGGTAACACCAGCATGAAGTTCGAAGACGAACCGGTCCCTGGCTATCCGCTGCCGATCCTGCCCGGCCACACCTCGCCGGGCCGGCTCGAGCGCGTGCTGCGCAGCGGTGCCTTTGCCATCACCTCCGAGCTCGACCCGCCGGACTCGGCCGACCCCGAAGACGTGTACCGTCGAGCCCGCGTGTTCGACGGTTATGCGGATGCGATTAACGCCACCGATGGCAGCGGCGCCAACTGCCACATGTCCAGCCTCGCGGTGTGTGCGCTGCTCACGCGCGTGGGGTATGCGCCGGTGATGCAGATCTCCTGCCGCGACAAGAACCGCATTGCGATCCAGGGCGACATCCTGGGCGGCGCGGCCATGGGCGTGTGTAACATGTTGTGCCTGACCGGCGACGGTGTGCAGGCCGGCGACCACCCGCAGGCCAAGCCGGTGTTCGACCTCGACTGCATGTCGCTGCTCGAGATCGGCCGTGGTCTGCGCGACGACCATCAATTCCAGAGCGGGCGCAAGCTCAGCTTCGCGCCGCGGGTGTTCTTCGGTGCCGCCGCCAACCCCTTCGGCCTGCCCTTCGAGTGGCGTGCCGATCGCCTGGCCAAGAAGGTGCTGGCCGGCGCCCAGTTCATCCAGACACAGTACTGCTACGACGTGCCGCGCCTGCGCCAGTTCATGCAGCGCGTGGAAGACCTCGGCCTGCTGGGCAAGGTGTTCATACTGGTGGGCGTGGGACCGCTGCGTTCGGCCAAGGCGGGCGAGTGGATGCGCACCAACGTGCCGGGCATCCACATCCCCGACAGCATCCTGAAGCGCGTGGCCGGCGCCGAGAAACAGGCTGCCGAGGGCCGGCAGGTGTGCATCGACATCATCCAGGAGATTCGCGAGATCAAGGGCGTGTCGGGCATCCACGTGATGGCCTACCGCCAGGAAGAGACCGTGGCCGAGATCATCCGGAAATCCGGCGCACTGCAGGGCCGGGTGCCCTGGTACCCGGGCCGCGACCCCCAGACACCCGACCCACAACCCCTCAAGGAAACAGCGTGACCGATACCGTCATCAGTTCAGCCACCCGCGAAGTCGTGATCGGCTTCAACCGCCCCTTCGTCATCATCGGTGAGCGCATCAACCCCACCGGCCGCAAGATCCTGGCCGCCGAGATGATGGCCGGCGACTACAGCCGCGTCATCGCCGACGCGCTGGCCCAGGTGCAGGCCGGTGCCCACATGCTCGACGTGAACGCCGGCATTCCGCTGGCCGACGAGCCGGCGCTGTTGGCCCGGGCAATCGAGCTGGTGCAGTCGATCACCGACGTGCCGTTGTCGATCGACTCGTCCATCGTGGCCGCGCTGGAGGCCGGCCTGGCGGTCTACAAGGGCAAGGCTCTGGTGAACTCGGTCACCGGCGAAGAAGACCGCCTCGAGACCGTGCTGCCGCTGGTCAAGAAGTATGGCGCCGCGGTGGTGGCCATTTCCAACGATGAGACTGGAATCTCGCAGGACCCCGATGTGCGCTATGCGGTGGCCAAGAAAATCGTCGAGCGCGCTGCCGACTACGGCATTCCGGCCTGCGACATCGTGGTCGACCCGCTGGTGATGCCGATCGGCGCCATCAACCAGGCCGGCGTGCAGGTCATGGCGCTGGTGCACCGGCTGCGCACCGAGCTCAAGGTCAACACCACCTGCGGCGCGTCGAACGTGAGCTTTGGCCTGCCCGAGCGCAACGGCATCAATGGCGCCTTCCTGACCATGGCGATCGGCGCCGGCATGACGTCGGCCATCACCAACCCGCTGCACGAAGAGGTCATCCGCGCCACCATGGGCGCCGACGTGATGATGGGCCACGACCCCGACTGCGCCCGCTGGATCCGCAAGTTCCGCGCTGAGCCGGCAGTGGGTGCCGATGGTGAATTGGGCCGGGGCCGCCGCGAGGTCGGCCGGCGCCGGAGAGTCTGACGATGGGCAAGGACGCCCTGGTGGTTTTTACCCCCTCGGGCCGGCGGGGGCGTTTCCCGGTCGGCACACCGGTGTTGCAGGCTGCGCGTTCGCTGGGCGTGGACATCGATTCGGTGTGTGGCGGGCGGGGCATCTGCGGCCGCTGCCAGGTGGTGGTGTCCGAGGGCGACTTCGCCAAGCATGGCGTGAAGTCGCGCGCCGAACACCTCACGCCCTTTGGCGCGGTCGAAGAAGACTTTTGCAAGTCGCAGCCGATGGCGGCGGGCCGGCGCCTGTCGTGCTCTGCGCAAGTGCAGGGCGACGTGGTGATCGACGTGCCCTCGGGCAGCCAGGTGCACCGCCAAGTGGTGCGCAAGGCCGCCGAGGCGCACGACATCGAGCTCGACCCGGTGATCCGGCTGCATTTCGTCGAGGTGCAGCAACCCGACATGCACGACCCGTCCGGCGACCTGCGCCGACTGGAAGACGCACTCGAATTCGAATGGCGCCTGACCAACCTTCAATGCGATGTGCGGGTGCTGCAACAGTTGCAGCAGGCGCTGCGCGACGGCGCCTGGAAGGTGACCGTGGCGGTGCATGGCGAGAGCCAGATCATCGCCGTCTGGCCAGGATTCCGCGAGCATGCCTATGGCATCGCGATCGACGTCGGCTCCACCACGATCGCTGCACATCTGTGCAACCTGGCCACCGGCGAGGTGGTTGGCGCGGCCGGCATCATGAACCCGCAGATCCGTTTCGGCGAAGACCTGATGAGCCGGGTGTCCTACGTGATGATGAACCCGGGCGGCGAGAAAGAGATGACCGACGCGGTGCGCGGTGCGATCAACGAACTGGCCGCCGACGTGGCCGCTCAGGTGGGCATTGCCGCGACCGACATCCTGGAAGCCACTTTCGTCGGCAACCCGATCATGCACCACCTGCTGCTGGGCATCAACCCGATCGAGCTCGGCGGAGCGCCCTTTGCGCTGGCGACCGACCGCGCCATCACGCTGTGGGCGGTGGAGATCGACTTTCACATCCATCGCAATGCGCGTATCTATGTGCTTCCCTGCATCGCCGGCCATGTGGGCGCCGACACCGCCGGCGTGGTGCTGGCCGAGCGGCCCGACCTGAGCGAAGAGGTGACGCTGCTGGTCGACGTGGGCACCAATGCCGAGATCGTGCTGGGCAACAACCGCCGGCTGCTGGCATGCTCCAGCCCGACCGGCCCGGCCTTCGAGGGTGCGCAGATCAGCTGCGGCCAGCGCGCCGCGCCCGGCGCGATCGAGCGTGTGCGGGTCGACCCGGCCACGCTGGAGCCGCGCTTCAGGGTGATCGGTTGCGACCTGTGGTCCGACGACCCCGGCTTTGCGGCGGCCACCGAGAGCACCGGTGTCACCGGCATCTGCGGCTCGGGCATCATCGAGATTCTGGCCGAGCTGTATCTGGCCGGCGTGATCCGCCACGACGGCGTGATCAACGGCGAGCTGGCGGCGCGCAATCCGCGCATCCAGAGCGACGGGCGCACTTTTTCCTACGAGATCTGCAGGGCCACGATCGGCACCTCGTCGATCAAGGTCACGCAAAACGATGTACGCGCCATCCAGCTCGGAAAGGCCGCACTGTACGCCGGCGTGCGCCTGCTGATGGAGCGCATGGGCATCGACAAGGTCGACCGCATCCGCCTGGCCGGCGCCTTCGGTAGCCACATTGACGTGAAATACGCGATGGTGCTGGGCATGATCCCCGACTGCGCGCTCGACCATGTCAGCTCGGCTGGCAATGCAGCCGGCACCGGCGCGCGCATCGCGCTGCTCGACCAGCGCTCGCGCCGCGAGATCGAGCAACTGGTGCGCCGAGTCGAGAAGATCGAGACTGCGGTCGAGCCGCGTTTCCAGGAGTTCTTTGTCGAGGCAATGGCCATTCCGCACCTGACCGCGCCTTTCGAGCGCCTGCGCGAGGTGGTGACGCTGCCCGCGCGCACTGCCCTAGCCAATGATTCGTCAAGCCGGGGAAGGCGTGCTGCGCGGCGCGAGCCGCGTGCCGATGCGGCCTCGTAGAATCTCTCATCCACCACCAGGAGCTGCCATGAAACTGAAGACGACAACCCTTGTTGCCACCGCCTTGCTGTCGCTTGGCCTGCAGGCCCACGCCGCCGAAGATGCCAGCTGCAAGACCGTGCGTTTTGCAGATGTCGGCTGGAGCGACATCGCAGCCACCACCGGGCTGGCCTCGGTCGTGCTGGAAGAGCTGGGCTACAAGCCGACGGTCACCATAGCGTCGATCCCGATCACCTTCGCCGGCATGAAGAACAAGCAGATCGATGTGTTTCTGGGTTACTGGAACCCGTCGATGACGCCAGTGATCGAGCCCTTCGTCAAGGCTGGCCAGATCAAGGTGCTGGACCAGCCCAACCTGACGGGCGCCAAGTACACGCTGGCTGTGCCCGACTACCTGTACGACAAGGGCCTCAAGACTTTTGCCGACATCGCGAAGTTCGAGAAGGACCTGGGCGGCAAGATCCACGGCATCGAGCCCGGCAACGACGGCAATGCGCTGATTGCCGGCATGATCAAGGACAACAAGTTCGGCCTCAAGAGCTTCAAGATGGTCGAGTCGTCCGAGGCCGGCATGCTGGTCGAGGCGCAGCGCGCCATCCGCACCAAGAAGGCGATCGTCTTCCTCGGCTGGGAGCCGCATCCGATGAATGTGCAGATGAAGATGCGTTATCTGGCCGGTGGCGACGACATCTTCGGCCCCAACCTCGGCGAGGCCAAGGTATTCACTGCCGTGCCGCCGTCGTACGAGACCAAGTGCGCCAACGTGATGGCCTTCCTCAAGAATCTGCAGTTCACCACCGACATGGAAAACCAGGTCATGGGCCCGATCCTGCAGAAGACCAAGCCCAATACGGCCGCGCGCAACTTCCTCAAGAAGAACCCGGGGGTGCTTGACGCCTGGCTCAAGGGCGTCAAGACCTTCGACGGCAAGGATGGCCTTCCCGTGGTGCAGGCGGCGCTCAAACGCTGAACCGTGGCGCGCTGCCGGATGTGGCGGCGCACAGCGCCACCGTCGGCTGGCCAGGTGATGCAAGCAACAGAAAGCAGACGATGGATGCCACCCACATTCCGAGTTTTGTCGACGGCCAGCACCGCGTGGGTGGAGGTGCGGTATTCGACAACATCAATCCCGCGACCGGCGCCGTGATTGGCGTCGTGCAGGACGCCGACAGTGCCGATGTCGACGCGGCCGTGGCCGCCGCCCAGCGCGGTTTTGCGATCTGGTCGGCGATGACGGCCACCGAGCGCGGGCGCATCCTGCATCGTGCTTCGGTCTTGCTGCGCGCACGCAACGAAGAACTGGCCGCGCTGGAAGTGGCCGACTGCGGCAAACCCCTGCAAGAGGCGCTGCTGGTCGATATCCACAGCGGCGCCGACTGCATCGAGTACTTCGCCGGCGCGGCGGCTACGCTTACCGGCATGCAGGTCCCGCTGAAAAACGCCTTCGCCTACACCCGGCGCGAGCCGCTGGGTGTGTGTGTGGGCATCGGTGCCTGGAACTACCCGATCCAGATCGCCTGCTGGAAGTCGGCTCCCGCGCTGGCGGCCGGCAACGCGATGATCTTCAAGCCGTCGGAGCTGACGCCGACCACCGCGCTCAAGCTGGCCGAGATCTACCTCGAGGCCGGCGTGCCGCCAGGCGTTTTCAATGTGCTGCAGGGCCGCGGCAGTACGGGCGCACTGCTGGCCGAACACCCGGGTGTGGCCAAGGTGTCCTTGACCGGGTCGGTGCCTACCGGCAAGAAGGTGATGCAAACCGCCGCCGGCACGCTCAAACGCGTGACCATGGAGCTCGGTGGCAAGTCGCCGCTGCTGGTGTTCGACGACGCCGACCTGGAGCAGGCGGTGGCCGCCGCGATGATGGGCAACTTCTACACCCAGGGCGAGGTCTGCACCAACTGCACGCGGGTGTTTGTGCAGCGCGGTCTGGCCGAGCGTTTCCTGGCGCGGCTGAAGGAGCGCACCGCGCTGCTGCGCGTGGGCGACCCGATGGACCCGGTGACCGAGGTGGGCGCACTGATCTCGCGCGCCCATGCCGACAAGGTGATGGACTACATCAACAGCGGCATCGTCGAGGGTGCGCGGCTGGCGATCGGTGGCCACCGCGTCGAGGTAAAGGGGTTGGCGGGTGGTAACTTCGTGGCTCCGACGGTGTTTGCCGACTGCAGCGACGACATGCGCATCGTGCGTGAAGAGATCTTCGGCCCGGTGCTGGCCCTTCTGGTGTTCGACGACGAAGCTGAAGCCGTGCAGCGCGCCAATGCCAGCCGATTCGGCCTGGCCGCCGGCGTGTTCACGCGCGACGTGGCGCGGGCCCACCGCGTAGCCGGCCAGCTGAAGGCCGGCCTGTGCTGGATCAACAACTACAACATCACCCCGATCGAGATGCCCTTTGGCGGAGCCGGCGAATCCGGCATCGGCCACGAGAACAGCATGGCCGCGCTGGACCACTACACGCAGCTCAAGACCGTGTACGTGGAGCTGGGCGAGGTCGCCTGCAGTTACCGCTGACACCATGGCCCATCGGGAATACGACTACATCCTCATCGGCGCCGGCTCGGCCGGCAGCGTGCTGGCCAACCGCCTGAGCGAAGATCCCGAGGTGCGCGTGCTGCTGCTCGAAGCCGGCGGCATGGACCACAACCTGTTTATCCACATGCCATCCGGGTTTGCCTACCCGATGGCCAACCCACGCTACACCTGGATGTACGAATCCGAGCCCGAGCCGCACCTGAATGGCCGGCGCATCCACTGCCCGCGCGGCAAGGTGATCGGGGGCTCGTCGTCGATCAACGGCATGGTCTATATCCGCGGCCATGCGCTCGACTACGACGGCTGGGCCGACAACTTCGCGCTCGAGGACTGGTCGTACGCGCACTGCCTGCCGTACTTCCGCAAGTCCGAAACGCGTACCAAGGGGGGTGACGCCTACCGCGGAGATTCCGGCCCGCTGCAGGTGCTCACCGGCACCTGCGACAACCCGCTCTACAACGCTTTCATCGAGGCCGGTCAGCAAGCCGGCTACGCCCGTACCGACGACATGAACGGTTTTCGCCAGGAGGGCTTCGGCCCGATGGACATGACGGTTTACAAGGGTCGGCGATGGAGTACTGCGATGGCCTACCTGCGTCCGGCACTGCAGCGAGACAACCTGCGCCTGGTGACCGGTGCGCTCACCACCCGCATCCTGTTCGAGGGCAGCCGCGAGATGCCGCAGGCCGTGGGCGTGGAGGCGGTGATCGGCGGCGCGCTGACGCAGCTGCGCGCGCGCCGCGAGGTGATCCTGTGTGGCGGCGCGATTAACTCGCCGCAATTGCTGCAACTCTCAGGCATCGGCGACCCGGCCCTGCTCGACCCGCTGGGTATTCCGGTGGTGGCTGCGCGCAGGGGCGTGGGCGAGAACCTGCAGGACCATCTCGAGACCTATGTGCAGTACGCCTGCAAGGAACCGATCACGCTGTATTCGGCCACCCACCCGCTGGTCAAGGGCCAGATCGGCCTGGAGTGGCTGTTGTTCCAGACCGGGCTGGGCGCCACCAACCATTTCGAGTCGGGTGGCTTCATCCGCAGCGAGGCTGGCGTGCGCCACCCGGATCTGCAGTACCACTTCCTGCCCATGGCGGTGCGGTACGACGGCAATTCGCCGGCCACCGGACACGGCTTCCAGGCCCATGTGGGGCCGATGCGCCCGACCAGCCGTGGCCATGTGCGCGTGCGCAGCGCCCAACCGACCGATGCGCCCGAAATCGTCTTCAACTACATGGCCACCGAGCAGGACCGCAAGGAGATGCGCGCCGCCATCCGCCTCACGCGCGAGGTGTTTGCACAAAAGGCCTTCGACCGCTTCCGCGGCGCGGAGCTGTCGCCGGGCCCGTCTGTGCAGACCGACCCCCAGATCGACGCCCACATCGCCGCCAGTGCCGAGACCGCTTACCACCCCTCGTGTTCCTGCCGCATGGGCTACGACGACCTGGCTGTGGTGGACGGTGCCGCCCGCGTGCATGGCGTGCAGAGCCTGCGGGTGGTGGATGCGTCCATCATGCCGCAGGTCGTGAGCGGCAACCTCAACGTGCCGACCATCATGATGGCCGAGAAACTCGCCGACGCGATCCGGGGGCGGCGAGCGCTCCCGCGTTCGGACGCGCCGGTATTTTTGCACCCGCACTATCAAACGCAGCAGCGCTGAAGGGAGCCGTTCGTGACATTCCCCCATTCTCTACCCGGTACTACCGGCTGCGTGTTGCAACACTGGCCGGCCGAGGCGGCGCAGAAGCTGCAGACACTGATCGCTGCCAACGCCCACCAGGGCGCGTTTGCAGTGTTCGACGCCGACAACACGAGCTACCACCATGATCTGGTGGGTTCACTGCTGCCCTTCATGGAAGCGCGCGGCGTGCTGACGCGCGACACCATGCACCCGGCGCTGAAGATCATTCCGTTTCGCGACAGCGCCGGGCAGCGCGAGACCCTGTACAGCTACTACTACCGACTCGGCGAGATCGACGACCAGGTCGCTTACCCCTGGGCGTCCCAGATTTTTTCGGGTTTCACGCTGCGCGAACTCAAGGGCCACCTGGACGACATGCTGGCGACCGGTGGCACGATTCCCGCGCAGTATTACCAGGGCGAGCAGCTGGTGCATGTCGCGGTGGAGCCGCCCCGGCTGCAGCGCGGCCAGCAGGAGCTGTATGGCGCGCTGATGGCGCACGGCATCGAGGTGTACGTGGTCAGCGCGGCGGCCGAGGAACTGGTGCGCATGGTGCTGGCCGACCCGCAGTACGGCTACCACGTGAAGCCGCAGAATGTGATCGGTGTGTCGCTGTTGCTGCGCGACCGCCGCACCGGAGACATCACCACCGCTCGCAAACGCATCGCCGAGCACCACTACGACCCGGCTGATTTGATGGACCACGAACTCACCCCCTCGCTGTGGGCGCCGCTGCCCTGGTACGAAGGCAAGCAGGCGGCTATCCATACCTACATTCACCCCTGGAAGAAGCCTGTGCTGGTGGCGGGTGACACCCCTGCCAGCGACGGCCCGATGTTCCTTCGTGCGCCCGATGTCGACCGCGGCTCCATGCGCCTCTTTGTGGCCCGCAAGCCTGACTACCATGACCGCATTCGCGCCATGCAGGTGCACCACGCGGCGGCGCAGTCGGAGCATGGCCACCCGGTCACCGCCGACCGCAACTGGATCGTGGTCACGCCAGACCAGATTGCCTGACTTTCTCAATGACACCCATGACTTCCACCACCAACCGCTTCACCCATCTGCTCGCCACCCGGCCCTGGCTGCTGGCCGACGGCGCCACCGGCAGCAACCTGTTTGACGTCGGCCTGATGTCCGGCGACGCGCCCGAACTCTGGAACACCACCGAGCCAGCCAAGATTCAGGCGCTGCACCAAGGCTTCGTGGACGCCGGTGCCGACATCCTGCTGACCAACAGCTTCGGTGGCACACGCTACCGGCTCAAGCTGCACCAGGCGCAGGACCGCGTGGCCGAGCTCAATACCATTGCAGCGCAATTGGCCCGTGCGGTGGCCGACGCGAGCGGCCGCGAGATCGCAGTCGCCGGCAGCATCGGGCCCACCGGCGAGATCATGGAGCCGATCGGGCCGCTGAGCATTGCGCAGGCCACCGAGGCATTCGCCGAGCAAGCACGCGCGTTGGCCGCTGGCGGCGCCGATGTGTTGTGGATCGAAACCATGTCCTCCGTCGATGAAGTGCGCGCCGCCGTGGAAGGCGCCGCCACCACCGGCTTGCCGATTGTCTGCACGCTGAGCTTCGACACCAACGGCCGCACCATGATGGGAATTTCGCCGAGCGACTTTGCCGCCCTGGAAAAAACCCTGGTGCCGCGCCTGGCGGCCTGCGGCACCAACTGCGGCGTGGGTGCGTCGGAGGTGGTGGCCTGCATCCACAACCTGGCCGCCGCCGCCGGCCCCGACGTGGTGCTGGTGGCCAAGGGCAACTGCGGCATTCCGCAGTATGTCGATGGCGCGATCTGCTACAACGGCACGCCGGAACTGATGGCGGTGTATGCGCGCATGGCGCTGGACGCCGGGGCCCGCATCATCGGCGGCTGCTGCGGCACCTCGCCCCGGCACCTGCGCGCGATGCGCGACGCACTCGAAGCCCACACGCCGGCACCCAGCCCGGAGCTCGAAGAAATCGTCAGCGTACTCGGCGAGGTGTCCACTGGCGCGCGCGCGCAATGGGGCGGTGAGCAAAGCCGCCTGGGCGGCGCGGCGCCAGGCGCCAACCTCAAGCGCGGCCGGGGGCGGCGGACCGGGGCGGGCGGTATCGACTGACGCCGGCCTCGCACATCGACGTCTGGGCGAACCGCATGCACGCCACCACCCTGGGCCTCTGGCTGGTGCTGGGGGCGACATTCTTCTGGAGCCTGAGCGGCGTTTTTGTGCGCTGGCTGCCCAGCACCGACCCCTGGACCTTCAACGCCTGGCGCGGGCTGGGCATGGCCTTGTCGCTGCTGGTCTGGACGGTGCTGCACTATGGTCGCGGCTCTGTGGCTTTGTTCAGGCGGGCGAACCCGATGGCGGTGCTCATTGCGGCCGGCTTTTTCGCCATCGGCTCATCGGCCTACATCCTCGCGCTCAACCTGGCCAGCGTGGCCGCCGTGTCCTGTCTGGGTGCCACCTCCGGCCTGTTCGCGGCGGTGCTGGCGCGCGTGTGGCTGGGGGAGCGCACGCGGCTGGTGTTTTACCTGGCCACCCTCGTTGCGCTGATGGGCGTGGCGGTGATCGCCTTCAGTGAAGGCAATGCATCGGTCAGTGGCCTGGCCGGCTCGCTGGTGGCTCTGGTGATGGCCCTGTGTTTCGCCGGGCAGACGGTGGCCCTGCGTCGCTACAGCGCGCAGGGAATGGAGCCGGCGATGGTGGTGGGCGGCTTGAGCATTTTTGTGACGGTGTCAGCCTTCGGCACCCTGGCACCCATCGCACCGGGCACCATCGCGCTGCTGTTTCTGATGGGTACCGTGCAACTGGCTATGCCCATGGTGCTGTACATGCGCGGCGCCCGCTATGTGCCAGTAACCCAGATGGTGCTGATCACCATGCTCGATGCCATACTGAATCCGCTGTGGGTGTGGATGGTTTTCGGCGAGGTGCCGGCGGCGGGCGTGTTCTGGGGTGGGGCGTTGATTCTGGGGGCGATTGGGGTTACGACGTTGGGGGGGGCGGCGGCAGTAGGACGACTCCCAGCACAATCTTGATCGCGGCGGGGCTGTCGCCCTTGGCGCCCCAGCGGGCGGCCATTCAGGCTGCGCGCCTGACACTGGATGCGATTGCCCAGCAGGCAGCCCGACGCGAGAGCTTTGCGTTTGAAACCACGAGGCCACCACCCGCCGCCGATGTGAGGCGGGTCGGCGCCTGTTGACCCAGGTGTACAGCCGCTGGTAGACCAATGGGTTCTCTATGACAACGCCGGGGACGCCCCATCTTGATGGACTGAAGCGACAAACCAGGAGCACCCCCCAAACCAGGGCGAACCGGCGGAGAACTACAGCCCGCTGCCCGCCAGCGCTGGCGCCGACATCCAGGGGGCTTGGGTCGCCATTCGCCGGGCAGCGCAGCGGGCACGGCAGGTGGCGATACCGACGTACACGGAGCTGATCGTGATGCGCGCCGGGCAAGTGCTGCGTGTGGCACCGAAGCCCAAACCCGAACCATGAGAGCTTGCTCCAGCCGTGCATTTGGCGCTGCCGATGGTGCTGTACATGCGCGGTGCGCGCCATGTGCCGGTGAACCAGATGGTGCTGATCACCATGCTGGATGCGGCGCTGATCCCGTGGCCTGCGCGCCTTGTTGCCGTCTGAATCAGCGCCGCTGCCGCAGCAGGCGGTGCGGTACACAACGATGGCATGGGTGTCTCTGGCGCAGTCGCAGCGGGCGCGGTCATGGAGAGTCCTTCACGCCACAGGACAGTCGGGGGCCGGACCTGCCACACGTCCTGCAGGGGAAGCGCCATTCTCTACCCTGAACGATGGCGCTGGCAACACACCCTCTGAACCCATGGCGGCCAGCGCGAACCCGGGAAACATGAAGCCTATCGCCTTGAGCCAGCGCAGCTCGAATTCGCGCCGGCGTTGCGGATACTCCCTGATCGTGTTGATTACCTCCGGCTCCAGCGGCTGGACAAAATGAAAAGTCCCCAGAAGCATTTTCGGAACCGTGCCGAATTTCGCGTTCGCTGGACTACGCGTGTGTCGTCGCAGGCAGCCTCACCTCGGCCGCGCCATCCGGAACCGCTGCGCTGGACCGATCGAAAAATAGTCCGCTGGCCCGCCGCCTCGCAGAATCGGCTCGGCGCGCGCCGTGTCGTAAATGCCTTCGGTCAGCATGTCGCGCCGGATGTGCACGGCCACCACTTCGCCAAACACCATCCAGGTCGGCACCGGCACGCCGTCTGCGCCTTGCAGCTGCAGCACCTGCGTGACCCGGCATTCGAAGGCCACCGGGCTGTCGGCTACGCGCGGCGGGCGCACCAGGCGGCTCGGCGCGCTGTCCAGTCCTGCCAGTGCAAACTCGTCGACCTCGGGGCCGACTGCGGCGCTGGTCTGGTTCATCGCTTCGGCCAGCGGCCGGGTCGCGAGGTTCCAGACGAATTCGCCGCTGGCCTGCGCATTGCGCACCGTGTCCTTGTAGCCGACGCTGGAGAAACCCACGATCGGCGGCACGTAATTGAATGCATTGAAAAAGCTGTAGGGCGCCAGGTTGTTGCGGCCATCGTTGCCCTGGGTGGCGATCCAGCCGATCGGGCGCGGGCCCACAATCGCGTTGAACGGGTCGTGCGCCAGGCCGTGGCCCTGGCGGGGCTCGTAGAAGTGGAAGTCCACGCGGGTTTCCTTGGTTGTGATGGGCGATGCTTACACCAAGCGCCGCTTGACCTTCTGGTCCCAGGTCCGGGTCAGCACCTGCGTGTCGCCCTCAAAAGCCTCCAGCCGCCCGGTCACATGAAAATGGGTCTTGCTGGCCGTCATCGCGGAATAGGTCTCGGTGCGCACCTTCCAGTCGCCACGGGCGCGCTCTTCGGTCCAGTGGCATTCGGCCCGGGCCGACAGCGGGTCGTCGGGGTGGATGCTGTAGTTCTCGCGGCCACAGGCCCAGGTGACCATGCCGTGTTCGGCAATCTCCGTGCGGCCGAAGTCGTCGACGATGGCCAGGCGCTGTTCGCCGGTGCGCTGGTCGATCGTGACCTGGCGGCGGTTGAAGGGCTTGTCGATCTCGATCAGCTTGACCGGCGGCGCTGCCTCGGCCGGCGCAAACGTGGGCGCGCGTTCGCCCTTGCGCGGCAGGCGCACTGGCACGTCGACGAAGCTGGTCCCGGTGTGCACGGTCAGCGTTACCGGTTCCGGGGTGGGCCAGATCATCGGCCAGTACGTAGTGGAGATCGACACCCGCAGCCGATGGCCCTTGGGCACCTTGCAGGCGACATCGTCCAGCGCGATTTTCACGGTGTATGCGCGTCCGGGCTCCAGCGGCTCGGGGTGCTCGTGTCCGTCGCGGTGGCACAGGTTCAAGACCGCATAACTCAGGCGCGACACGGCGCCGTCGGGCCAGACCTGGTTAAGCCGCACCGCGACGTGGGCGACCGGCTTGTCGGCGCTGAACTTGAGCTGCAGCGTCGCAGCACCAACGAGGTCGATGTCCTTGGCCAGGGGCGCACTGTCGAAGGTCAGCGAGCCGGCGTCGTCACGGCGCTGGTCGCCCGGAAACTCCGGCCCGAGCCAGATGATGCAGAACTCGCCGCTGTCGGTGCCCACTGTCTGCGGTGACGAGAGCGTGCGTTTGCCGGCGCGGCCCCGGGTGTCGGACAGGCCGTCGGCGTTCAGGTGCAGGCGGCGGATTTCCTGCTTGTCGGCCGGCCAGACCGCATCGCTGACCCAACGCCCGGTGATGTGCGTGACCGACGCGCCGGGGCGGCGCGGGTCCATGATGTAGGTGCGAAAGGCCGGGTCTTGCGCCACGCCGGTGTCGGCGCCTTTGAGCCACTGGTCCCACCAGCGCAGCGCCTCCTGCAGGAAACCGATGCGCGGCTCGGGTACCGCGAAGTGCGGGTACTTGTGGGCCCACGGGCCGATGATGCCTTTGGTGGGCGCCTGCAGCGTGCTGACCAGCCGCGGCACCGCATTGGTATAGGCGTCGTTCCAGCCGCCGACCGCCAGAACCGCAACCTGGATGGCGCCGATGTCCTCATTCATCGAGCCGTGTTTCCAGTAGGCGTCGCGATGCGGGTGCTCCAGCCAGGTGATGGCCAGCAGCGGCTCGGCCTGCAGGCGTTCGAGCCACATGGCACGCCAGCGCTCGCCCACCAGCAGCGGGTCTGGCGGGCGCGAGGAGTAGGCAAACATGGTGGCCGACCAGCCGAGGTTTTCGCCCAGCAGACAACCGCCCTTGTAGTGGATGTCGTCGGTGTAGCGATCGTCGGTGGAGCACAGCGTGACCACCGCCTTCAGCGCTGGCGGGCGAAGCGCAGCAATCTGCAGGCCGTTGAACCCGCCCCACGAGATGCCCATCATGCCGACCTTGCCGGTGCTCCAGGCTTGCTGCGCCAGCCAGGCGATCACATCGCAGCCGTCCTGCAGCTCCTGCGCGGTGTATTCGTCGTGCATCAGGCCGTCGGAGTCGCCGCTTCCCCGCATGTCCAAGCGCACGCAGGCGTAACCGTGGCCCGCCAGGTAGGGATGTGTCAGCGCGTCGCGCACATGCGTGCCGTCCCGCTTGCGGTAGGGCAGGTATTCCAGAATGACCGGCACCGGCTTCCTGTCGGCGTCGACTGGCAGCCAGATGCGGGCTGCGAGCTGCGTTCCGTCGGGCAGGGGGATGAAGAGGTTGGGGATCTCGCGCACCTTGCGCGGGTACTTCTTGACGGTTTTCATGGGGGCGCCTGGTTCGAGTACCGGTAGGATGTTGCAGACTCTACCAGCCCAGAAGGCAGTCTACCGGAGCGGCCTGGTCGCTCAAGCTCCAGTACGTCATGCTCGAAGACGTTTGCGCAGACTGAGCCATTCTTTCCCAGTGTGAAAAGGGAAGACCTGCCTGAAGATGAGGGCTGAGTTGGCGTCGCCGCGTGGGTTTAGCAGTCGAGACAGCGAGTCTGGCAGGTAGACTGGTGCACTGTTGTTCGAACAGTGCGTGCCTCGGAGGCCATCATGCTGACTAGATTGCGAGTCAAGGGATTCAAGAACCTTCGAGACGTTGACATTCGTTTCGGCCATTTCACTTGCATCGCCGGCGCCAATGGGGTTGGAAAGTCGAACCTTTTCGATGCAATCATTTTGCTGGCCGACCTGGCGTCAATGCCCATCATCAAGGCGTTTAGCAAGGCGCGTGGCGCCAATGGTCGCACTGCCGACTTTGCTTCTTTGTTCTTTCAAGAACCTGGAAAGGATCTTGGGACCATTGAGTTTGTGGCGGAAATGCTTATCCCGCGGAAAGTGGTCGATGACTTTGACCGAGAGATAAGACCCACTGCGACGCTCGTTGAGTACACACTCTTGCTCCGCTTGAATGTGGCGGATCCGACCTGGGCATCCAGTGATCCGATCCACATCGTGAAGGAGGAGCTACGGGCAAAGAGCTCAAGTGCGGCGGACAAGATTCTCGAATTTCCTGGCGGATTGGACTTGGCGAGAAACAAGCAATTCGTGTTTGGTCCCGGCGCGAGGACCACGCCGTTTATCCAAACGGTGCCCGGAGGCAGCGAGCCGGTCATCAAATTGTTCGGCGAGAAGGGGCTTGACGGGGCAAAGAACAGAGGTGGGCGGGCTTTGGAGGTACGTGCGAGCAAGTCGCCTCAAACCGTATTGTCAGGCGTCAATTTGATTTCTCACCCCACAGCACTGGCGGTTCGGCGAGAAATGCAGTCCTGGCGCTTGCTTCAACTGGAGCCCACCGCGCTACGCTCTCCAGACCAGTTTTCTGACGAGCAGCGTATTTCGGCAATCGGCGAGCACCTGCCGAATGCCTTGTTCAGGCTGGGAAACTACAGCGAAATTGCCAATCGTCTTTCGGATCTGGTGCCCGGCATTCGATCACTGGAAGTGCTTCAAGATGAAACTCGACAGCAGAGGACGCTGTCGGTCACCATGAGTGATCAGCGCTCGTACTCCGCCAGTTCGCTTTCGGATGGAACATTGCGTTTCCTGGCTCTTGCGGTTCTGTCCAATGACCCTGAATCAACCGGCCTTGTGTGCATGGAAGAGCCAGAAAACGGAATTCATCCTTTGCGCATTCCAGAAATGTTGCGGCTCGTCAGGGAGCTGTCCGATGCTGACCTCAGCCCCGACGATTTTCTAGACCGCGCCGGTCTGAGACAGGTGATCGTCAACACCCACTCCCCATTGATCGTGGCCGAATTGCCAGATGGCGAGTTGCTGATGGCAGAAACGATTCGGTACCGCAAAGTTTCATTCGTCAACTTCAAGCCATTTCGCGGAACTTGGCGTGGTACCACGAGTGGATCAACCGAGACAGGCACCATCACGCGTGGCGAGCTTTATTCCTACCTGAGTGGTCAAAATTCCAGGGTCCGACAAGATGCTCGAAAACTCGTTCGGGACCACTTACCCAGTGGACCCGATACACCTGACATGTTTCAATCTTGAAGTACCGAACCTGCAGAAGCCGCAATGACCACTTTGACCGCAACATTGGTTGCAGACGGGCCATCTGACCGAGTCTTGTTGCCAGTCATCAGTTTTCTTCTGGATGCGTATTGCGACGAGCCATACAGGCTTCAATTTGCCGAGGGCTTGCACGCCGGTCCGCTGGAGCAGAAGGTTAATCGCGCCATTCAGCTTTATCCATGTGAACTGCTGCTCGTACACAGGGATGCCGAGACGGCTTCAGTCGTAGATCGAGAGCGTGAGATTATCGAGGCATGCAGAGAGCTGCACGCTGGGTTGCACTGCATACAAATTATCCCGGTAAGGATGACAGAAAGTTGGCTATTGCTTGACGAGAGAGCCATTTATGGGGCTGCCGGAAATCCCAACGGCCAGGCCCTCTTTGCGCTTCCCGCAGCGGATCAACTTGAAAGTTTGCCAGATCCCAAGGCTGTTCTACTGGGTGCCCTGATTGCCGCAAAGGACATCGGAGCCAATCGGCGTCGCAGATTTCGCCCAGAGCAACATCGCCACAGGGTGTCCGAACTGATTGAAGACTACTCCCAGCTCCGTGCACTGGAATCGTTTCGTCACTTTGAGCGGCAGATCATCGAGTACCTTTAACCGCGAAACTGAACCCGGCCTGAGCCCGGGCACCGCCCTAAAATTCGACTCGCCACCCGGCTAATTACATTGACGGAGAACCGATGCCCTGTGCGCGCCAATTCGTGTCTGCTTTTTTGATCGCGCTGTGCGGCTTGGTTGCCTCCGGTCCGGCCGCCGCCGACGCGCCGCCCGACAAGGTGCGCGCCCTGCTCGAGATGCTGGCCGACCCGGAGGTCCAGCGCTGGGTCGAGCAGCAGCGCAAAGCCGGTGCGCCGGTTACCGCAGCGGGCGCGGGTGCGGTAGCCGGCGCGGGCCAGCCTGTAGAAGGCGCTGCGCTGGCGGGTCCGATCGACGACGTCCGCCAGCATCTGGCATCCATCCAGGCTGCGGCGCCCAAGGTGTCCGGTGCGCTGGCTGATGTGTTTGCGCAGTTGCGGGCCGAAATGGAGAGCCACGGCATGCGCAGTGTCTTTCTGCTGGTCGCGGCCTTTGCGGCCTTGGGCTTCGGGGTGGAGCGGCTGTTCTGGCTGGTGTCGGGCGGGGTGCGCAAGCGCATCATCGCCTCGCGTATGGACACGCCGGTCGAGCGTCTGCGCGCCATGGCGGCGCGTTTCGGTTTTGGCGCGAGCTGGGTGGCCGCCTTTGCGCTGGGTACGATTGGCGCTTTCCTGGCTTTCGACTGGCCGCCGGTGTTGCGCGATGTGTTGCTGCGCCTGCTGGTGGCGGTGGTGATGGTGCGGCTGTCGCTGGTGGTGGGGCGGCTGTTGTTCGCGCCGGGTGCCGAGCGTTTCCGGATGCTCCCCCTCGACACGCCGGCGGCCTGGTTCTGGCATCGGCGGCTGGTGCTCAACCTGTCGTGGTTCGCGTTTCTGTTTGCGTTCATCGAGTGGTTGATTGCGCGGGGGGTCGAGCCCGGCGTCTGGCGCCTGGTGGCCTATGCCCTTTCGCTGGTCCAACTGGCGCTGGTCATGGAGATGGTCTGGCGCCGGCCGGGGCCGCGCGATGACCAATACAAGATGGTGGGGTGGTTGCTGTCAGTGGCGTTTGCCCTTTTGCTGCTGTTGCGTGTGGTGGGCGCGTTCTCGGTGTTCTGGTTCGGTGCCCTGCTGCTGGGTGTCTACGGGGCGATGCGGCTGGTGACGGCGATCGCCAACCATCTGCAGCGCGTGCCGGGGGCTGCGCGCGATGCGCCGGTAGTGCCGACCGTCGGTGTGGCGGCCTTCGTGCGGGCAGTGCGGGTCGTGTTGCTCATCATGGCGACGCTGGTGCTGGCGCGTAACCTGGGCATCGACCTGGTCCAGTTGATGACCGGTGATGCCGCGGGGATTCGCATCCTGCGCGGGGTGTTCAGTGTGGTGGTGATTGCGCTGATGACCGATCTGGTCTGGTTCGTTTTCAAGGCCATGATCGAGCGCCGGCTGGCCGAGGCCCAGGGGGCCGGCCCGGGGGATGCGCATGCCGCTCAGTCCACCCGGCTGCGCACGGTGTTGCCGATTCTGCGTAATGTGAGCTTCGTGACGCTGGCGGTCATCGCGGTGCTGATGGCGCTGTCGGCGTTGGGGGTCGACATCGCGCCCATGGTGGCCGGCGCCGGGGTGGTGGGCATTGCGGTGGGTTTCGGCGCCCAGACTCTGGTCAAGGACATCGTCAGTGGCGTGTTCTTCCTGTTCGACGACGCGTTCCGGGTCGGCGAGTACATCCAGAGCGGCAATTACAAGGGCACGGTCGAGTCGTTCAGCCTGCGCTCGGTGCGGCTGCGTCACCACCGCGGGCCGGTCTACACCGTGCCCTTTGGCGAACTCGGCGCGGTGCAGAACATGAGTCGTGACTGGGTGATCGACAAGCTGTCGATCGGCATCACCTACGACAGCGACCTGGAGAAAGCGCGCAAGCTGATCAAGAAGATCGGGCAGGACCTGGCAGCAGACCCGGAAATGGGCCCGAATATTCTGGAGCCGCTCAAGATGCAGGGCGTCGAACAGTTCGGCGACTTCGCGATCCAGATCCGCATGAAAATGATGACCCGTCCGGGCGAGCAGTTCGTGATCCGGCGCAAGGCCTTTGCAGCCATCAAGACCGCCTTCGACGCGAACGGCATCAAGTTCGCGTTTCCGACCGTGCAGGTGGCTGGCGGGGTCGACGCCGCAGTGGGGGCAGCTGCGCAGAACATGCTCGCCGCCGGCAAGGCGGCGGCCTGATCGGGGCCCGTCATCAGGCTGCGCCGATGCACGTGGCCGGGTGTTTAAGTGTCTTGCAGGCCGGCAGGATGTGTCGGCTGGCTTTACACCGAGGCGTTATGGTGCCGGCGCCGTATGGCGCTGCCCTTTGATGCGGCTGGAGTTGCCTATGACGGCACGAAGCTTGCTGGAGTGCCCACTCACATCCTGGGAGGCTTGTCGACGATGAAAACTCTTTCCGCTGGTTTAATTCCCTTGTTGCTCGCCGCCGCCACTTTGGCTGCCCCGGCAGTGGCACAGGCCAACGACGTTCAGGTGCAGTTGCTGACCCGGAACAGCACGACCAACCCCGGTCCTTTTTCGCCAGGTGCCGGTGCCGCTTTCAGCGCCAGTTTTCGCATTGATGGCAGCGTCGACCCCATCGGCACCACGCCGACTTGGAACGGTGCCCTGGACGACCTGGTGCTCACCATCACGGACGCGACGCTAGGCACCTTCACGCTCCTGGCCCAGGACGGGCAGTGGCGACAACAACGTACCAGTGGCGACTTCCTGTTTGGTGGTTGGGGGGGCAGCAACGGCGGCACCGTCATGCCGTTTTCAGTGGTGGATCCTGCAACCAGTGCGACGCCGTATGTTCTTCAGTCCATCACCTTCGACTTCCGTGGCGCGCAACTCTTCGGCAGCCCGCAGACGCTGCCAGGCACGCTTTCACATGCGCCCACGCCGGCCGCAACGGATTTCAGCTTCCTCGACCTGACCTTGAATTTCAGCAACGCCGATCCGTTGGTCAGCATCATCGACAAGGTCGCCATCATCCGTGGGCAAGCGTTTCTGGCGCTCAATGTCAGCCCTGTGCCCGAACCCGCCGCAGTGTCGATGCTGGTTACCGGGCTGCTGATGATGGGAGCGCTGGCCCGACGCAGACGATAACGAGCCACCGTGGCGCCCGCGCGCCAGATTTTTTGCGTAGGATGCGAGCTTTTACGGCGCGTGCGCGTTCATCAACGTGCGCCTGTGGCCCCACCACGATGCAAGCTGCCTCCATTGCCGCCCACCGGTTCGGTTACGCCGAAGCCAGTGTGCAAACTGCCGGCGCCGACCCGCGTGGCTGGGTGCAGTCCCAGTGGACGCACCCCCAGGCTTTTGACAGCACTGGCCTGCTGACCGGCCCCCAGGCCTACGCCTTGGGCCTGGATGTCTTGCGCAAGACCCTGCAGGCGAGCACCGACCAGGCGGCGATGGATGTGGAGCCCGCACGGCGCCAGCTGCGCCAGGCCAACCTGGCGGGTCTGCAGCGGCGCTGGCAGCACATGGTCACGACCGACGCGCCCGTCGCAGAGCGCTGGACCCAGTTCTGGGCCAACCATTTCTGTGTGGCCGCGACCCGGGGCACGGTGGCCGCCCTGGTCTGGCCGCACGAATACGAGGCCATCCGTCCCCACGCCTTCGGCCGCTTCGAGGACCTGCTGCGCGCGGCTGTGCTGCACCCGGCGATGGATGATGCTCTACCTGGACAACGCGCAGTCCGTGGGGCCCCAGTCGCGGGCCGGCCGCCGGCGCGAACGCGGGCTGAACGAGAACCTGGCGCGCGAACTGCTGGAGCTGCACACGCTGGGCGTGCATGGCGGCTACTCCCAGGCCGACGTGACCGAGACGGCGCGCCTGCTCACCGGTTGGACCGTGCGTGCCGACGGCGCTGGTGCATCCTTCGTGCCGGCCATCCATGAGCCCGGCCGTAAAACCGTGCTGGGTCGCAGCTACCCCGAGGGCCCCGAGGCGGTCGACCTGCTGCTGCATGACCTGGCGCAGCACCCATCGTGTGCGAACTTTCTCGCGACCAAGCTGGTACGCCACTTTGTCACCGACGATCCGCCCGAGGCGCTGGTGCGGGGGGTGGCAGAGCGCTTTCGCGCCACCGGCGGCGATTTGCGGGCCACCGCACAGGCGCTGACCGGCCATCCACTGGCCTGGTCGCCCGACCACCCACCCAAGTTCAAGCGCCCCGAAGACCTGATCGTATCGGCGCACCGGGTGGGTCGGCTGCCGCTGCTGGCGGTCGAGCCGCTGGCCTATGCCGCGCAACGGATGGGCCAGCCGATGGCGCGTGCCCCGTCCCCCCAGGGCTGGCCGGACCGCACCGAGGATTGGCTCTCTCCCGATGCGCTGCTGAAGCGCGTGCAGTGGGCTGAGCGCTTTGCGCAGACGCAGGGGCGCAACGTCGATGCCCGCGCCATGTCCAGGCAGGCGTTCGGCGCCGACCTAAGCGACCACACGCGCCAGCAGATCGAACGGGCATCCAGCGGGGTGCAGGCGCTCACTTTATGGCTGGTCAGCCCGGAATTCCAAAGGAGATGAAGGCATGGATCCCCTGATTGCCAACCGTCGCCGGTCCCTGCGCTGGCTCGGCGGTACCGCCCTGGCTGGCCTGTTGCCGGCGCGCCTGTCACTGGCAGCGCCTGCCGCACCGGGTGGCGCGGCCGAATCCCCTCGGCTGGTGGTGGTGATGCTGCGGGGTGCGCTGGATGGGCTGGCGGCTGTGCCGGCCACCGGCGACCCGGCCTGGGCTGCATTGCGCCCGGCCACCGAGGGCTTGGGCGGCTCGACCGCGCCGCCGACCTGGTTGCCGCTGAGCCCCCTGTTCGGCCTGCACCCGGCGCTGGCCCGGTTGCACCGCTGGTACACCGAGGGTCAGTTGCTGGTGTTGCATGCGGTGGGCAGCCCCTACCGCGAGCGCTCGCATTTCGACGCGCAGCAGATGCTCGAGAGCGGTGGCGAACGCCCCTTTGCGTTGTCCAGCGGCTGGCTCGGCCGCGCCCTGCAGGCCAGCCGCCAGGGCGGCGTGGCTTTGACCAGCGCCCTGCCGCTGGCGCTGCGCGGCGCCGATGGCGCCAGCACCTGGACACCGACACGCAATCTGGGCAGCCGCGATGACCTAATGGCACGTGTCGCCGAGCTCTACCGCGACGATGCCACGCTGCGCCAGGCCTTTGCGCAGTCGATGACGCAGCAGGGTATGGCTGCCGCAGTTGGCAACGACATCAGCATGGTGTCATTGGCGCGCCAGGGCGGCAGTTTCCTGTCGCAGGCCAATGGCCCACGCGTCGCCTGGCTGGAGACCGATGGCTGGGACACTCACACCCAGCAGGCCGGCCGGCTCGGTCGTCAGCTCGCCGGGCTGGACGCCGGCCTCGCGGCGCTGCGCGAATCGCTGGGCCCGCAATGGGCCAGCACCACGGTGCTGATCATGACCGAATTCGGCCGCTCGGCGGCCTTCAATGGCAGCGGCGGCACCGACCACGGTACCGGTGGCGTCGCCTTCCTTGCGGGTGGAGCGGTGGCCGGCGGGCGCGTGCTGGCAGACTGGCCGGGCCTGGGGCCGACGCAGATGCTCGATGGCCGCGACTTGCGGCCCACGCTGGACTTGCGCGGCGTGATCGCCAGCGTGGTTCAGCGCCAGTTCAGCTTGGCCACGGGAGTGCTGTCTGGACAGGTGTTACCAGGTGCCGCACCAGTGCGGCAGGACCTCTGGCGCGCGTGAGCCGCCCTCGCAGACCATGGCGGCCTTGGTGACCGCCAGACTGTCGCTGGTGCAAACCGGCGCGGCAAGCGGACGACTTGCAGACTCCGGTCGGCGCTCGTTTCGCTTCGGCTCTAGTCGCAAGCCTCATCCGTTCGGACTATGTCCCAGCAGCTGTCAGCGCACACAGTCGTCATCTGACATCCCTATTGTTTGCATCGGCTGAACAGCAGACGATCAGCCCGTATCTGCTTGGAATCAGTCCGATTACTCCCGCAAAAAAGCTCCAACATGTTGCACACCCAAAAACTCGTCTTGAGCAGCGCTCTCGCTGCCGCCTTCTCCTGCGCACCTGCTGCCGCTGGGCCGCTTGCCAGCTTGAGCCAGTTGGGCGCCACCTTCTTCCACAGTACGGCCCCTGGCGGTATCGCAGGGTCTGCCGGCTTCGCAGCTGAGATCGGAGCCTACGACAGCTTGACCAGCACTCTGTGGGTCACCGGTATCAGCGGCGTGGATGTGCTCAACGTCACCTCCGGCGGACTCACCTTCAACAGCCGTATTGACGTGAGCGCCTTCGGCGCCGTCAACAGCGTCGCTATCTACAACGGCATTGCGGCGTTCGCGATCGAGAACAGCGTCAACCGCGAGCTGCCCGGCATTGTGCAGTTCTACAACACCAACACGCGCAGCCTCACCAGCGGCATCCATACGGTAACCGTGGGCTCGCTGCCCGACATGCTCACCTTCACTGCGGATGGCAGCAAACTGCTGGTGGCCAATGAGGCCACGCCCAGTAGCTACCCGATGGGTGGCTCAGCCACCGATCCATTGGGCGGGGTCAGCATCATCAACATGGCCACTCGCACGGCGACCACCGTCAACCTCAGCGGCAGCATCGCCACGACGGGCAGCGGACTGCGTAGCGGTCTGCCGTTCAACTACGAGCCCGAATACATTGCCGTCAACGGCGCCGGCACCACCGCGTATGTCACCCTGCAGGAGCACAACGGCATCGCCAAGCTGGACTTGAACACCAACCAGTTCACCAGCATCATCGGCCTGGGCCTGAAGGACTACAGCCTGCCCGGCAACGGCATTGACTCGACCGATCGCCCCAATCCCGCCGGCAGCGTCATCGCGCTGACCCGACAAGCGCTCAAGGGCGCCTACCAGCCCGATACGGTGGTGGCCTACGAAAAGAATGGTCAGACCTTTCTCGTGATGGCCAACGAAGGTGACGCACAGGAGGACGACGGTGACGTCGCGCGAGCGTCCACCATCATCGGTTTGGGCCTCACCGGCGATGCAGGTCGCATCAACGTCATCAAAAACCTGTCCAGCGCCGGCAACATCGTCACCATGGGCGGTCGCTCCTTCTCCATCCGCGACACCGCCGGCAATATCGTCTACGACAGCGGCAACCTCCTGGAGGCGCAAGCCATTGCCCGGGGCATCTACGACGATGGCCGAAGCGACGACAAGGGCGTGGAGCCCGAAGGCGTGGCGCTGCAAACCATCGGTGGCCGCACCTTCGCCTTCATCGGTCTGGAGCGTACCACCCAAGGCGCAGTGGCCGTGTTCGACATTACCGACCCCGCCAATTCCAGCTTCGTGGACATGATCGTGACGAACGGCACCAGGCGCCCAGAAGGCCTGACCACCTTCGTCAAGGACAACATGATCTACCTGGCGATTTCGAATGAAGGCGCCGCAGCCGGAAATGTCAATAACCCGCTCATGAGCAGCGCGCTGTACACGCTGGCACCCGTTCCCGAGCCCGAGACGTGGGCGATGCTGCTCGGCGGCCTGGGTCTGATGGGCCTGTACGCTCGCCGCCGCAACAAGAAGAAGACTGCCTGATCGCCAGAAACGCAAGACCCCTCAAAGAACGGGCCTCGGCCGGTTCTTTGGGTTTTGGGCTGGCCGCGTCGCTGGACAACGTATGCCGGCCAGCGCGCAGCGTGCCTTGCGTGCGCTAAAGCGCAGTCGCATCATGGAACTTGACGACCACTTGCTGCAGTGTTCCGTCTGCCGCACAGTCCGGCAACGGCACTGACCGGGTGAGCGGAGGCCCGTCCGGCGTCGTAAAAGGATTATTTGCGGATCGCCAATTCATCGCTGGCTCGGCCACGCCCTGGCGTCAGCTGGATGCCAGAGGCGCGGCGGGCCAAACACCGACGATCACAGCCAGCGCGCGACCAGCGGCATCAGCAGTGCAGACAACAAGACCTGGATTCCCAGCGCCAGCCCGGCATACGCGCCAGCGTCGGGGTGCTCCTGCAGGGCGCGGGCGGCCCCGATGCCGTGCGACGCGGTACCCAGCGCGAAGCCGCGTACCTGCGGCGTCAGCCGATCCATGGCGTCGAACAGGTACTTGCCGCTGACCGCACCGACCAGCCCGGTCAGCACCGCGAAAACTGCCGCCAACGCCGGAATGCCGCCCAGCTGTTCAGCAATGCCCATGGCCACCGGCGCGGTCACCGATTTGGGCGCCAGCGAGCGCAGCAGATCCGCCGGCAAGCCCAGCGCCCAGCCGATAGCCACCGCGCTGATGCTGGCCGCCGCGCCGCCGACCAGGGCCGCAACCAGGATCGGGCCGGCGCGCTGGCGCACCTCGGCCCGGCGCTGCCACAAGGGCCAGGCCATTGCCACCACTGCCGGCCCGAGCAGGAAGTGGATGAACTGCGCGCCGGAAAAGTAGGTCGGGTAGGGCGTGCTGCTGAGCGTGAGCAACACGGCCAGCGTGACCACGGTCCACAGCACCGGGTTGGCCCAGGGGGCCTGGCCCAGGTGCTGATACACCGCGTGCGCGATCACATAGGCGACCACGGTGGCGGTCAGGCCGAACAGCGGTGTGGTCGACAGGTAGACCCAGAGCTGGACGAAGTCCTGCATCAGGGGTTCTCCGATTCGGGCCCGCGGGCCGGCGTGGCCGGTGGGCGCAGCAGGGCCCGCAGCACCCAGGCCGTGACGGCCAGGCCGATCCAGGTCGACAGCACCAGGGCCAGCAGCAGGCGCACGCCGTATTCGGACAACACGCCCAGGTGCGTCATCACTCCCACCCCTACCGGCACGAACAGCAGCGACAGGTGGGCCAGCAGTGCGTCGGCACAGGCCGCCACCGCGGTGCGCACCACCGGCCAGCGCAGCAGCACGAGCAGCAGCACCATGCCGATCACCGGCCCGGGCAGGCGCCAGTGCAGCAGGCGCACTACCGCCTCGCCGGCCGACTGGCACAGCAGCAGCCAGGCCAGACCGGTCAGGGTCTGCATGGCGGGCCTTGCTCATGGGGGGTGAGCAGGGGGCGCAGCAGGTGCACGTTGCCGTCGGCTGGGGTCCCTTGCATGCGCCCGGCCTGGTCGCCGGCGAACCGGCGGGCCAGCCGGTAGTGCCAGCCGGCCGGCGAGTCGGCCGGCGCGCCGTGGTCGATCAGCGTGCAGTGGATACCGAGCTGGCCATCGGCATGGCGCAGGAATTCGACCGCGCGGGTCTGCGTGGGCCAGTCGATCAGCGCCCCGGTCGAAATCTCCCAGAAACCGCCCTGGGGGCCGGGATGCGGCTGGATCTGGTGCAGGTGCCGGTGCCCGACCAGCCAGGCCACCAGGCAGGGATGGCGGTGCAACACCGCCACAACAGCCGCTGTGTGCTGGCGTTGCGGGTCGTCGCCCCGGGTGTTGGTCAGCGACACCGACCCGTGGTGGCTGGCCAGCACCGCGAAGCGGCCCGGCTGGCGGCCCACCTCCGACAGCTGCGCGTCCAGCCACTCCAGCTGGGCGCTGCCGACACTGCCCTGGAAGTCGCCTTGGGGGTGGTGGGTGTCCAGCAGCAGGATGCGGGCGTGTTCGGTGTCGATGGCAGCATCGGTCTGCGCCTGGGCCCCATGGGTTGTGCTGTAACCCGCAGCGCCGCGGGCCAGGTGGGCGGTGATCCACTGCTGCTTGTTCACGGCGCCCCGGCGGGGCAGTGCCGGCACCGTGCGTGTGCCGCCGCGCGAAAACGCTGCCGGGGCCTCCACAAAATGCGCCAGGGGGTCCGGCGGTGCGAGTCCTGGCGGCCGCCACAGCCGCTTGTGTGCGCCGGTGGCAATCGCCTCGATGGCAGGCTCGGGCAAGGCGGTGCCCTGGCGCAGGAGGTCGTGGTTGCCCGGCACGCTGGCCCACGCGAAGCCCAGGCCGGGCGAATGCAGCGGCGCACTGGCCCGGGCCAGGAAGTCGGGGATGGCGGGATATCCACGCGGTTTCCACAGGTCATCCACAGCTTTTTCGGGGCACCAATAGGGCCAGGGGCCGGGGCCGGCCCAGCCGGACGCATCCTGCGCGCTGCCCCAGGCCGACAGCTGCGCCTGCCCGCCGGCCACGATGGCCAGGAAGGCGTCGAGTTCGTTGTGCTGCGCGTTGTCGATGTTGTCGCCCAGGCTCAGAGCCAGGTCATAAGGGCGGCGGCTGTGCGGGCTGCAGGGGTCGCGCCGCACCCGCGCGATGTGGGCTGCCAGCGCCCAGTGCGTCAGCGCCTCGTAGGGCCGGTGCATGTGCAGCAGCGGCTGCCAAGCCGGGTCGTCGCCCAGCAGCTCGACCCATTCGCAACGCGCCGGGGAGGCGGCGTCGAGTACCTGTACATCGCTCATGAGCCACAGCGCCAGCAGGCATTCGCCGGGGCCGCGGGGGGGCGTGCCACCGAGTTCCTGGCGCAGGAGGGTCTTCACGGCTGCAGTATCCTAGCGCCCCTGTTCCACGTCAAACCCGGCATGTCTTCCTCTTCGTCCTATCTGATCGGTGTTGACACCGGCGGCACTTACACCGATGCCGCCATCATCGAGGCCCGGGGCCACCGCGTGGTGGCGCGGGCCAAGGCCATCACCACCAAGGGCGATCTGGCCATCGGCGTGACCGAGGCTATCACGCGGGCGGTGGCGCAGTTGCCGCAGGGCCTGCAGGCGCAAGACATCGGGCTGGTCTCGGTGTCGACCACGCTGGCCACCAATGCGGTGGTCGAGGGCCATGGCAGTGCGGTTGGCGTGCTGCTGATCGGGTTCGACGCGCCGATGGTCGAGCGCACCGGCATCGCGCAGGCCTTCCCTGGCCTGCCGGTCGAGGTGATCGCCGGCGGGCACGACCATAACGGCGATGCACGCCTGCCGCTGGACCTGACGGCGCTGGACGCCGCACTCGACCGCATGGCCTCGAAGGTCGACGCCTTCGCCGTGGCCTCCACCTTCGCGGTGCGCAATGCGGCGCATGAACATGCCGCCCGCGAACACATCGTCGCGCGTACCGGCAAGCCGGTCACCTTGTCGACCGAGCTGTCGTCCGACCTGGATGCGCCACGCCGCGCCCTGACGGCGGCGCTGAACGCCCGGCTGATCGCGCGTGTCACCACGCTGATCGAGGCGGTGCAGCGTGCCATGGCGCAGCTGCAGATCCGCTGCCCGCTGATGATCGTCAAGGGCGATGGCACGCTGGCACTGGCCGAGACCGTGGCCACGCGGCCGATCGAGACCGTGTTGTCCGGGCCGGCTGCGAGCCTGGTCGGGGCGCAGTGGTTGTCGGGCCTGCAGAGCTTCATCTTGTCTGACATGGGCGGCACCACCACCGACCTGGGCATCTTGCTGGACGGCCGGCCACAGGTCACCGCCCAGGGGGCAGAGGTCGGCGGCTGGCGCACCATGGTGCGCGCCATCGATGTGCGCACCGTGGGTCTGGGCGGCGACAGCGAGATCCACCTCGGGGCCGGCGGCAAGCTCACGGTCGGGCCGCAGCGGGTGGTGCCGGTGGCGCTGCTGGGCGCGCGCTGTCCCGAGCTGCTGGCGTTGCTGGAGGCGGATCTGGCGGATGTAGATGGCGGTTCGTCGCTGCACGGGCGTTTCGTGGTGCTGCCCTTCGGCGCCCGCAGCGGTATGGGAGCCGCGGCAGAACTCACGGCGCGCGAGCGCGAGGTGCTGGACAAGGTCACCGAGAGCCCGCTGCCCTTGCGGCGGCTGGCGCCTTCACTGGCTGCGCAGCGAGCAGTGGCCTCACTCAAGCGCAAGGGCCTGCTGCAGCTGGCGGCCTTCACGCCCTCGGATGCGGCGCATGTGCTCGGCTTGCAGGACAACTGGTCCGCGCCGGCCGCGCAGATGGCGGCGCAATTGGGCTGCCGGCTGCGCGACATGAAGTTCCCCACGCCCGAGCGCACACGGCAATTCGCGCACGACGTGTGGAGCGAGACGGTGCGCCTGAGCGCACGCGCCATCCTGGACACCGCGTTCGGCGAGCACCTGCGCGAAGACAAATTGGTGCACGCCGTCTGCGCTGGTGCGCCGGCCCTGGGGCTGGCCCGCATCACGATCACACCGACCATTCCGGTGGTGGCGGTCGGCGGTCCGGTGCCGGTGTATTACCGCGAGGTCGGGCGCCGCCTGGGCTGCGACGTGGTGTTCCCGGAACACTGCGACGTGGCCAATGCCGTGGGTGCGGCGACCGGCGTGGTGGCGCAGCGCGTGACGGTGCGGGTGGCGGGGGACGGCAGTGGCCTGTTTCTGCTGCATTCTGCGGTGGGCACACGCCAGTTCACCGACCCGCAGGCGGCGCTGGAAGCCGCCACCAGCTTGGCGCGCCAGACTGCGATCGACGCAGTGGTGCACATGGGTGCGCCGGACCCGGAGGTGCGTGTCACGGTGAGCAAGCAGTTGCTTCCCAATGCGGTGGGTGATACCGGCCTGTTGGAGGCGGTGGTGGTCGCCGAGGCGATCGGGCGGCCCAACGCGGTGCAGTAGCGCGGTTGGGTCGGTGCAGTAGCGCGGTTGGGTGCTTACTAGAATGCAAGGCTACCTGCCAGGCAAGTGACAACGGGCCTGGGTGTTTTAAAGACGTCGGGGCCTCCGCGTCCGAGGGGATACTGTATACAATAATTCAAATCCACCAGGAGCCTTCGCATGACGTCTACCCTGAGCCCCCCCACCGTCTCCTGCAGCATCGACCTGCAAGCCAGCGGCAAACGCGTCGGCCACCTGCGCATCAACAAGATCACCAACACCGCAGGCTGGGCCAGCACCTTCATCCATATCGGCTGCGTGGTCAACGGTGCTGGGCCGACGGTGCTGGTGCTGGCTGGCAACCACGGTGACGAGTACGAGGGGCAGGTGGCTGCGATGCGCCTGCTGCAGGAGTTGCAGCCCGAGCAGGTGACCGGCCGGGTCATCGTGGTCCCGCTGCTGTCGCCCGCCGCCTCCAAGGGCAACACCCGCAACTGGCCCTCGGGCGCGAACTTCAATCGCTCGTTCCCCGGTCGCCCGGACGGCCCGCCGCACGAACAACTGGCCGACTACCTCACCCGTGTGCTGTTCCCCATGGCCGACGTGGTGATCGACATGCACTCCGGGGGCCGCAGCGCGTGGTTTTTGCCCTGCTCGCACATGCATGTGGTCGACGACCCGGCGCAGCGCCGGGCCATGCTCGAAGCCATGGAAGCCTGGTGCACCGACCACCACTATCTCTACATCGATGTCAATGGCAACGGCTTGTTGCCGGTGGAAGCCGAGAACCAGGGCAAACTGGTGATCACCACCGAGCTCGGCGGTGGCGGTCGAACGCCAGCGCCGATTCACCGGCTGGCCTGGAACGGGCTCAACAATGTGCTGCGCCATGTCGGCGTGTGCAAGGGAGAAGTGCAGACGCGCGCCTCGCTGGGACTGCCGCCGGCGGTGATCATCGATGGGCGCGACCCGCGCAACATCGTGGTGTCGCCCGAGGACGGCATGTTCGAAGCGATGCTGGAGCCGGGCGAGCGCGTGGCCGCCGGCCAGCCCGTCGGCCGGCTGTGGTTTATGGACCGGCCGGACCGTCCGGCCGAGCTGCTGCGCTCGCCAGTGGACGGCATCGTGGTGGTGACCAAGGCGATTCCGGTCACCGAGCAGGGCGACTGCGTCTTCGTGGTCGGCACGCCGATCGACCGCGCGGCGCTGCGCTAGCAGAGCAAGCGTCGGCAGCTCAGGGATCCATCACCGCGGCCGCCGGGTCTTTGACCGTCATGGCCACGATCTGCAGCCCGTTGCGCAGTTGTTCCAGCGACGCGGTGGCATTCAGGCTGATGCGCACGGCATCAGGGACCGGACTGCGCCCGACCGCGAAGTGTTCCATGGTGCGCACCAGCACACCGGCGCGGCGCAGCGTGGCGGCGAACCTGCCGGCGCGCCAGGCGTCTGGCAAAGGCAGCCACACATGCGGGAAGTCGGCGGCCCAGCGCATCTCGACACCGCTGAGCACCCGGCGTGCCACGGCCAGGCGCTCGGCGATCTGCTGGCGCTGCAGCGCGATCAGGTGCTCGGCGTCGCCGCTGTCCAGCCAGCGGGTGGCGATCTCGGGCATCAGCGGCGCCACCATCCAGCAATCGGCGCGAATGCTGGACGCCACCTTGTCCAGCCACTGCGGCGCTGCTTCCAGGTATCCCACCCGCAGCCCTGGTGCCATGACCTTGCTGAAGCTCGCCATCAGGAAGGACTGCTCTGGCACCAGTGTGGACAGCGCCAGCGGCGGGTGCTGCAGCGCCGCCGCATGGACCACGTCTTCCATCAGCAGCAGTTTGCGTTTGCGGACCACGGCGGCGATGGCCTCGCGGCGGACCGTGTCCATGGTGCTGGTGGTCGGGTTGTGCAGCGTCGGGCAACAAAACAGCAGCTTGGTGTTGAAGGTCTGGGCGGCGCGGTCCAGCGCTTCCGGCAAGATACCCTGCGCGTCCATTTGCAGCCCGACGACCTGCAGCCGCAGTGAGCGCGCCAGCGCCAGCATGCCGGGGTAGCTCAGCGGCTCGGTGAGCAAGGTGTCGCCCGGGCGCGCGATGGTGCGCAGCACGCCGGCCAGGGCATGCTGGGCGCCGTGGGTGACCATCACGCGCTCCCAACTGCCGCCGGTGCCGAAGCGCTGTAGCCAGCGTGCGCCGGCCATGCGGTGCTGCGTGGCACCGGCTTCGGGCTGGTACTTCAGCACCCGTGCCATCTGTGCCGGCGACTGGCCCAGGCTGGTCATCGCACGCAGCAGTGCGCCGGTCTCGTCGGTCGGGATGGCGATGTTGTGGGCCAGGTCGATCGCCTGTGCGGTCGCTGCGGTGGCGGCGTCTTCGGTGCTGGTGTCCCGGTTGCGCACGAAGGTGCCGTCGCCGACACGGGCGGTGGCCAGCGCCTGGCGTTCCAGGCTGGCATAGGCGCGGCTTACGGTGCCGGTGGTGACCCCCAACTGCTTGGCCAGCACCCGGTGCGGGAGCAGTTTCTCACCAGGCGCCAGCTGGCCGCTTTCGATGGCCTGGGCCAGTTCGGCTGCGATGGCCAGGTAGCGCGGGGTCTTGCCGGCGGTGCCAGACAGGGGGACATGCATGAACGAAGACCTCGGTGGGGAGCGCCGCAGGTTGCAGCGCCCCCGATTTTGCTGCCAGCGAGCCATTAGCGGCGCTAATTCTGTGCCGAATGATTCTTCGTTTGTCACCGCTTCCCGCAGGCCGCACACTGCACGCGCAATGCGGCTCCGCCCGGGCCCGCACCACCACCAGGACGACGACATGCCGGAAATTCGAATCACTGCGGGCAGCGCGACGCCGCAACTGGTACTTGAAGATGCGCAGGGCGCGCGCCCCTTGCCGGCCCTGTGGCTGAGGGCCCGTAGTCCCGACCCACAGGAGCGGGACGAAGTGACAGGCCAGCGCCTGACGAACCCGCACCAGCTTCCTGACGACCTGGCGCTGACCGACGCGCGTACCGAGGGCGGGCAGCTTCGCCTGACGTTCAGCGACGGGCACTGCGCTGTGTTCGACCCGCAAGAGCTCATCGGCGGCGCGGTGCTCGATGAAGGCTGCCCGCCGACCCGTGCCTGGCGCGCCAATCTGTCGCCGCTGCCCATCCACCAGTGGCCGGAGCTGGGCCGGGATGACAAGCTTTTTGCCGCCGTCCGCGATCTGATCGAACTCGGCTTCGTGCTGATCCACGCCACACCCACCGACCCGCAGGCGATCCTGGACATCGCGCGGCGTTTCGGCTTTGTGCGCGATACCAATTTCGGCAGCTTCTTCGAGGTCTACTCGCGCCCGAACTCGACCGATCTGGCCTACCGCCCGGTCGCACTCGGCCCGCACACCGACAACCCCTACCGCACGCCCGTGCCGGGTCTGCAACTGCTGCACTGCCTGCAGAACGAAACCTCGGGCGGCTTGTCCACGCTGGTCGACAGCCTGGCGGTGGCCGAGCAGCTGCTGCGCGAGGACCCCGAGGGCTTTGCGCTTCTGGGCCGCATCCCGGTACGCTTCGAGTACCGCGATGCGACGACGCAGCTGGTGGCCGTCAAGCCGATGATCGAACTCGATGGAATGGGGCAGATGATCGGCGTGCACTACAGCCCGCGGCTGGACGACATCCCGTTGATGTCAGACGCCGACACGCAGCGCTACCATCGGGCACGCAAGCGCTTCGGCCAGCTGCTCGAGGACCCGCAATACGAGCTGCGCTTCAAGCTCGACCCAGGCCAGCTGATGATGTTCGACAACAACCGCGTGCTGCATGGCCGCACCTCGTTCGACCCCTCCGAGGGCCACCGCCAGTTGCAAGGCTGCTATATTGATCGCGATGGCCCGCGCAGCCTGTACCGGGTGCTCAAGCGCCGCCTCTCCGCCCACTAACCCCCTCCTGGAGCAGAACCATGGAAACCGTTGACTTCGTGCAGATGAAACATGGCACCGCGCAGGAATACCACTTCCTGCACAAGCTCGAGACCGACTACATCCGGGAACTACCCGATCGCCTGCTGGTGGCTCTGGAGCGCCTGGGCGATTCGCTGCAGGGCTACAAGGTCAGCCGGCTGGCGCACTCGCTGCAAAGCGCCACCCTGGCCGAGGCCGATGGCGCCGACATCGAGACCATCGTGGCGGCCCTGGTGCATGACCTCGGCGACGAACTCGCGCCCGAAAACCACTCGCAACTGGCCGCCGCCATCATCCGCCCCTATGTGCGGGCCGAAGTCACCTGGATCATCGAAATGCATGGCCTGTTCCAGATGCAGTACTACGCGCACTTCTATGGGCGCGACCCGAACGGCTACCTGGCCTACAAAGACCACCCGTGGTTCGAATCCTGCACCCGCTTCTGCGAGCGCTACGACCAAGCCGCCTTCGACCCGGCCACGCCGACCAAGCCACTGGCGTATTTCGAGCCGATGCTGCGCGAGGTGTTCAGCCGGTCGCCGTTCGACCCGGCCATCCTGAAAGAGCCTGCGAAGACGTAGGCCGCCCTTGCCCGAGGAGCCCTCCACATGACCACCCCGCACAGCCGCCCCGCCCATGTGGACCACTATTGGGAACACGGTTATGCCGTGGTGCGTGGTGTGTTCCCGGGCGACGAGATGCAGGCGATCCAGGCCGAGACCCGGCGCTTGTATGCCGAGGCCCTGAAGCACCAAGCCACCTGGCGCCACCAGAACCTGCTGTTCGAGATCCTGCCCGAGTCGTATGCCGGGCAGCGCTGCGTGCTGCAGGCGCACTGGGTGGCCTGGATCAGCCCGCTGTTCGAGAAGATCCGCCGCGACCCGCGCGTAGTGGCGGTCATGGAGCCGCTGCTCGGCACCGACATCCGCCAAGTGGCGCAGCAGATCCACTGGAAGCCGCCGGGCGCCATGCGACGCAGCGGCTACCGCTTTCACCAGGACCTGCGTTTTCGCGACCGGCTCGACGTCTACGAGGATCTGATGACGTCCTACATCAACACTGGCCTGGCCATCGATCCGGCGACCACCGGAAACGGCTGCCTGCAGGTGTTTTCCAACAGCCACCAGCGCGGCTACCTTGGTTTGTCGGACGATGGCCCGATCATGAAGGGCACGACCCAGGCCGGCGAGCTGCAGGCGGCCGGGCTCGACCCGGCGCGTGTCGTGAATCTGGAACTCGAACCCGGCGAGCTCGCCCTGTGGGGTCTGCTGACGGTGCGTGGATCGAACGCCAACCAGTCGCAGCACGACCGCGCCTTCGCGATCCAGAGTTATGTGCGCGCATCGACCAGTCAGCGCGGCGAATGGGCCTTCCGCGATGGGCAGTCAATGCCGCTGGGCGCCGAGCCCGAGGTCTGCAAATACGAGCAGCTGCGCGAGAAGCCGGGGCCGTTCTATGACGAGAGCCGGTGGTTCGAGGACGCCGGACCGGCCTGAGCGGGCGCGCACCAAAGCATATCGCTGGATCCGATCTCCGCGGCGCCTGCCCTGGCAGGTAGCCGGGGTTGCGATCGACCGCGACGACGAATCCGAAAGCATTGCCGCGCTGCGCGCGCTGGAGGTGCTGAATGCCGAACCAGAAGCCGAGTTCGACGCACTGGTGCGGGTTGCGTCCGCTGTCTGCGGGGTGCCCATCTCCCTGATCAGCCTGATCGACACCGACCGGCAATGGTTCAAGGCCAACGTCGGCCTCCCGGGCGTCACCGAGACGTCCCGCAGCGCGGCGTTCTGTGCCCACGCCGTGTTTGGTGACGATCTGCTGGAAATTCCCGACGCGCTGGCGGAACCGCGTTTCGCCGACAACCCGCTGGTGGCCGGCAAACCGGATATCCGCTTTTATGCCGGAGCGCCCTTGCTAGTGCGCGACGGCCAAGGCGTGGGCACGTTGTGCGTGATCGACCGCCAGCCACGCACCCTCGACCCGATGCAGCGTGAAACACTGCGCCAGTTGTCGGTGGCTGCAGCACGGATTCTTGAAGGACGCCTGGCGACACGCCAGTTGCAGCAGGCGTCGGAACTGGCTGCCCGTGCACAGTTGGACTGTTACATCCTAGCCGACCCCGGCCGCACGCTCGAGTTGCAGTACGAACTGGGCGAAGGCAGCGCTTTCCACCTGGCGCATGGAACCAAATTACACGTGGCAGCCCCTGAAAGCGGCTGTCACAGGTGAGCGAATCGGCGCCATGTTAAATGGCCGTCGCGTACACGATCGCATCCGCCGTGGTCACCTGGTGCTGGCGGTGCATGTCAGCGGCGACCAAGGCGCCAGCGGTATCCAGCGGGATGACCCGGCACTTCATCTTGTAGGCCATCACCTGATCGGCCTGCGGCTCGCCAAGCTCGCGAATCCACCATTTTGCAAGCTCGAGCTACACGATCGTGGGAACGACGCACCGATCCTTGTCAGGAATCTCCTTGACGAGCCGCTTGCCGGTGGTCGAGGCCACCAGCCATTCGATCCAGGCAGAAGTGTCGATCACCTGCAAGGGCGCCACCATCAGTAACGGTCCTTGCGATCACGGTATCCAGTCTTGCGGGCGCCCTTGGCAATGCCGGCCAGCTCTTGGAGCGTGGGAACAGGCATCACCAGAACACCTTTGTCTTTCGGGATGAATACGAACTCCTGTCCGGCTTCCCAATGCAGTTCGTCGCGCACGGCCTTCGGGATGGAGATCTGGAACTTGCTGGACAAGGTGGCGGTGGCGGACATGTCTGACTCCGGGTATGTCGATCTTGGGATAGTAAGAATTTACCAAAGAAGACCCGGTCGGTCGACCGCATGACCATGATCCTATCCGGACTCCGGCGTCGAAGATATGGCGCTGGGTGATGTTCCAGCTGGTGGCGCCCCACTCTGTCGGCCAGTGCGGAACGGCCCAGCCCTTGCCAGCCAGTAGCTTGTGCGAGCGGATGTATTCGTCGCGCGACAGGCCCTGGTAACGCAGTACCTCGTTGCAGATGTCCTCAGGAAGGTGGCCCGCCAGCCAGCCACGCACCGGGAACACCTGGCGTCTCCAGGCGGTTGCCGATGGCGCGATTCAGGCCGGGTTGCGCAAGCGCCACTGCGCGAGGTCGATGTCCTGATCGAGCGGGAACACTGGGCGCGGTACTTTCACGTACGGCATGACCGTGCAGTCCGGCCCGCACAGTGCGCCGCTGTCGCACACGATCACCTCGCCGGCGAAGGGCTCGAAGGCGGCGCGGAAGTGTTGTGCCGACTTGAGCGCAATGACACGCTGGGCCGCAGGCTCGATACCGAAGGCCTTGAACTGCTGCTGGTCCCACATCTGGGCGGCGTTGGTGACGACCAGAATGGCGATACCGTCCACCTGCAGCACGGAGGTCAGGCCCCAACTGCGCAGCTGGCCACCGATCATCGGCCCGTCGCCGGTGTAGATCCCGTCTCCGCGCCAGCGCACCCGGCCACGCAAGTGCAGCGGAGCGCCACCGAGGCGCGGGTCGGTCTTGCCGCCGAGTTCGACCGCCACGTCGGTGTCAATGGGGACGCCTTGCAGTTGCCGGGCCACCGCCGGGTCGACCATGGGGCCGAAGCAGGCGTCCTGCACGCCGGCCCGCAGCAGGGCCGCAAGCAATGCGGTCGCATCACCGTAGGCGCCGCCACCCGGGTTGTCGGAGTAGTCGGCGACCACCAGCGGGCCACGCCCGGCCGGCCAGGCGGCGCAGCGCGCGGCGGCTGCCTCGACCGTCAGGTAGTCGGTGAGTTTCTCGAAGCGCGCCTCCCACATCGCATCGGCCAGCCGGTTGGCGAAGGCCTGGTGGCGCTCAGGCTGCCCCTGGCAGGTAACCAGGACGGTGGGGCCAACCTCGGCGATATCGGCATGGCTGAAGCCGGCATTGAGGCTGACGGCGAAGACATCCGGATCATTGGCCTCCAGCGCGCGGGCCTGCGCCAGCCAGTCGAGCATGGGGCCCTTGTCGGTGCGCCCGCCGGTGGTTTCGCCCAGCATCGGGACACGGGCACTCAGCGTATGGGGCCGGATTTCGCCGGCCATGGCGCGGTGCAGAATGGCTGCGGCCTGTTGTCCGGCGGCCCGCATGTCCACATGCGGGTAGGTCTTGTAAGAGACGATGATGTTCGCCAGCGCGCACATGGCCCGCGTGACATTGGCGTGCAGGTCGAGGGTGATGGCAATCGGCAACCCCGGCCCGACCACCGCCCGCAGTCGCTGCAGCAACTCGCCTTCACCGTCGTCGAACTGCGTGGTGACCATGGCGCCATGCAATCCAAGCGCGATGCCCTGGATCTCGTGGCGGTGGCGCCGGGCGGCGTCAACGATGGCACCCGCCAGTCGTTCGTACGCGTCCTCGGTAACCGGACCACCGGGGTTGGCGGATGCGCTCAGCACATGGATCAGGCACCAGCCTTTCTCTTTGGCCACGTCCAGAAAGCCGCCGAGTTCGGTGTTGGCATGACCGCGCGCTGCAATCGCCTCGTCGCCGGGCAGGCAGCGCGAGCGGGCCATGAATTTGTCGTAATCGGTGTGGACGCGGCTGAATGTGTTGGTCTCGTGCGCAAACTCGGCGCTGAGGACGGTGAAGGACATGGCGGCTCCGGCGGTGTGGTCGCTGATCGGACTATTGTTGACTAGGATCTGTTTTGCGGTGGCTTGGCTTGGCTTGGC
>Ga0105046_10000824_pt1 | contig 45660 bp, 46 predicted proteins | sample MAT03_FD_78385 | JGI IMG/M metagenome (GOLD analysis project Ga0105046, IMG submission 78385) | Freshwater microbial communities from Lake Fryxell liftoff mats and glacier meltwater in Antarctica - MAT-03 (megahit assembly) | ecosystem: Environmental > Aquatic > Freshwater > Ice > Liftoff... | reverse complement strand
TAATTGCTTGTATTTTCTCATGCTAACCTTTGTTTTTGTCGTAAAAAACTAGCATTGATTATACATCAATTAGCTAGTTTTTTTAACGACCTAAAGGTTGCACTTGTGACTTGAATTCAGGAAACTTAATGCAAGCACATACCGAAACTTACTTAAAGTTAAAAAGTTTGCCAAATGGGGATCAAGCTCAGATCGGCTTTGTCCATCAATATCTTACTTTTGAAGGATATGCATGGTTAAATCCTATAGATAAAATGATTGCTCGAGTTATGAATGTTTTCTTTGCAAACGCACCAGTTTTAAATTTCTTGAAAACTGGTAAATTCACCCCGGTTCCTTTTTTTTCTCGTTGGAATTATGAAGCACCAACTACGGGACGCATAGCAGATTTCGTAGGGCTCAATTTTTATTCAAGAGTATTAATCAAAAACTTTACTCCATCATGCAATCCAGATGAAATCATGACAGACATGCCTTATGCACTATGTCCTGATAAATTTACCGAAGCCATAAAAGATGTATCGCAAGTTGGTTTACCAATTTATGTAACTGAAAATGGTATTGCGGATAAACTTGATAATAAAAGAGGCATCTATTTCAAACAATATCTCGGCGCATTAAGCAAAGCTATTAAAGATGGCTATGATATTCGTGGATTCTATTACTGGACTCTCATCGATAATTTTGAGTGGGATGAAGGATATAATATGAGATTTGGTTTAGTAGAATATAATACCGAAACGAAAGAAAATCGCTTAAGAGATAGCGTTCAACTTTACACAGATGTTATACTAGCATCTAAAGAATAATAAAGTATATAGGGGGGAGCTAATGTTCTAGCTCCTCTATCTCTAAAAAAAGAAAATAATAATTGGGCACTTTGTGGGTTTGTTACTATGTTTAAAAAAATCATTTTTTCTCTTATATTGTTAACATTCTCCCTAGCGCTAGCAATGGAGGAAAAGAGCAGCTACCAAAGACTAAGTAAATACGATAAAGGAAAAGAAAAACTTAGATGTATTCCTCAGGATCAGGACGAGACGGAAGATGGAGTTCTTCAGCATCGCAGCTTAAGCGATGAAACAACTAGCTCTATCGAAAGCGAATTGCGAATAAATTTAAATAAGCTACTAAAGCGCTCAAGCATGGGAGAAATGCCTTCTTCGTGGCACAATACAGCTTCTAGCATGGAAAAAGTTTTAGATAAATTCAATGTTGGGGGTAGAGGACCAAGAAGGAAATCTGATCAAATTTATCAAATACCACTGCAATCACCTAGAAGCTCAGATAACACAACTTGTCCCTTATTAAAGTTTCCTGACGAAGTTTTATTAATGATAATTTATCAACTAATTAATATTAATATTGAAGAACCCAAGCCGGATCAAAGTGAAGATTTTATAGACTCAGTAAAAGTCTATAAAATAATTGCACCCTTAATGTTATCTTGTCATACCATAGCAAATCTTATCCCTGAAGCAATATGTACTTTTTATTTAATAAAACTAGACCACTACTTAAGACCTCAAAAAATTCAATGGGCTCAATCTAGTTACGATAGCAATGATTTAAAAACGGTGAAATATCTTTTAACTTCAATGTTACGCGAAGCACAAAGTGAAAGACTGCTAGACAATCATTATTTTCTTGAAAAGCTTCTTTCTCAAAAATCAATATCTTTCAAAAATAACCTTATGAGCTTTGAGTTAACTGACGATGAAAATGAAAATTTAAGATTGCTAACAGATATATTACTTACTTTTGCATCGCTCAATGACGATTTTCTGACTCTAAACACCATATTTGGCATAGTATTATCTAACCCCTATAACAAAAAAATCTTAAATTATCTCGTATCTTTAAATGGGGTAGTTCCAAACGATGACCTATCTGATAGCTCAAATGAGTATGAAAAAGAGAAAGAATCGGAAGCATATAATGACTTCAAACTAATTGATTCCCATAAGCCACTAATTAATAGGTATATGAGCACACAATTAATGCGAAGTGCATTCGATGGAACAACAAAAGCAATAGAAGACGCAAATCTTCAAAATCCCGATGAACTTTTTGTCTCAACTAGATATGGATTTAACGCCATAGTTTGGGCAATTATTGGCGAAAATTATGAGTTATTAGATTCTATCTTTGCCAATATTGGAATAGATCATCTTACGTCTCCTATAAATTTCAATCAAAATTTAATACATTTTGCAACCCTGTATGCAAGTGCTGAAGCATTAGAATATCTCCTATTAAAACTTAAGTTATACCAATCACATGAAGAAATGATTGATGTCGAAAACAATGACGAACAATCACCATTATGTCTTGCTATTAATAATGGCTTTGAGGAAAAGGTATTAGTTCTTCTCAAACATGGCGCCTCAGTAGAACTATTGAAGCCATCAAAACTATCAAATGTTGCTGATAAACCAGAAATGCTTAAAGAACTCATCGAAAGCCAAGAATATCTTCATAAATTATCAAGAGAGTTAAAAAATGAAGGTGCTGATAAATTAACACGAGACGCTATCATTAAATGTTGTATAAAAGCGAGAAAAGTCAAAACAAGATTACTCCATTCTATGATATTTGGAGCCGCATCCGTAGCGAGTTTACTTTTGTATGCCATCGAAAAACTTTAATCGGAAACTATAAGTTGTTTGCATTTCAACCAGGTTTATTTTGGTAAACCAAAGCAATATATCCGAAAAACTTCATCATCTATCCAGCTATAGGCAATTGCTACCAGAACCAACACGTACTGTAAAATTATTGCTATTTATTTTTTTGTTTTTATATACTTAATTCAGTTGTAAAATAATTTATTTATATTATGTTCCCCATACGGAGGCAAAAATGAACTTAAGATTACTAAAAATAGCCCTAGCGGCTTTTGTGGCAGGATCTGCAAACATCAATGCTGTTATTGAATGGCCAACTGTCGATACTACGAACAATAAAGTTGGTTTAAAATATGTTGAAGTTTGTAAATTCAACCCTGAATCAGCAAAAATAATCTGCAAAACCAAAGAAGGTGCAGAAAGCCCAGAAGTATTTTTCGATAGCGTCGAAGTAGTAGAAGGATCTTCAACAGGAACACCTCCATGGTTACAATATAGTAATTATATCGGTCAAACAATAGGTGAAGATGCTCATGGTATACCTGGAGCTGGAAAACGAACAATCTATTTAAAAAAGTAATTGATTGGACCAATTAACTGGCCAACCTTTATAAATTATCAGGAGTGGGATAAAGCTTTAAGCTACCCACTCCATTTTATATTCAGACAAATTAATTATTTTTATAAGCTTTATTTTACCACATGATTGAGCGGGTATCGTTAGAAGCACGGGCTAAGAAGAAAGATTAAGATAAACATTTAAATTAGCCGGATTTTTAGACGGGCATATATCTCATACATCTCAAACACTCAAGAAATCGGCTTTAAACTAACAACTGATTATTTTAAAGTGAACTATTCATATTTTCATTGATCAAATTTTTTTCGCTAGATCATTTGGCTATTGATTAATAACCCTGATTAATTTTTGAAAGTTGTTTGCAAAGACAAACTCGGTATTTTATTACCTTAAATATGTGATATTATAAATTACCGATGGTCTTGCGTGTAAGCCATTCGGCTTGTAGCTTAAAAGCTCAATATATCTTTCCACCATAAACAATATGAGGCAATCATGTTTAAAAAAGTGTTTTTACTATCACTAATTATGTTTAATTTATCGTATTTGAACGCTGTAAGAATCACCAATGACTCTTCTGAGACAATCACTATTTATATGCCAAACAAAGAAAACACTGAGCTAAAACATGTAATGTTTCCAGATTTTAGTTTTGAATTAGCTAAAGATGCTTTTGAAGCCATTATCGGGCGAAACAAGCGCGAGGTAAAATATGCAGGATTGACCTCATCTGATAATGTAATATTTAGAGATGCTGGTGATAAAGTACTCATTTTAGTAATACGCAACGGTGAACTTATAAGTCGTAATTTTCGTTAAGATAAATTGAACATCGTCTTGGATAGGCTTAAAATTTACGCATTACCTCCTAAATTAATTATCAAATGAACACTGCTATTAGCAGTTATTAATGATAAAGCTTGCACAGCTTTCAAAAGCATTTTGATTCTTTTGGAAACTGTGCTGTAGATTTTAGGATATTGAGAGCGTATATGCTATCTTGTAGGCGCATTGCTCATAAAGTTTTGTTGAAAATTTGAAATAAAAGAAAAATATTGGATTTTTTGTGGCATGTTAATGTGTAATAAGCACCCCAGCCACCAAGATACTTTTATGCGATAAAGGTTATCGCATTTCCGGTTTTTTCAGCTCTACCTGTTCTACCAATTCTGTGTATGTAATCTTCTGGTGTTGCAGGCAACTCAAAATTAATTACATGGGATACATCATCAATATCTATTCCACGAGCAACAACATCAGTTGCTAAAAGAATTTTTACTTTATTGTTTTTGAATAACGTTAAAGCATTTCTTCTTTGCGCTTGAGATTTGTCACCATGAATTGTAGCGACATCAAAACCACGTTCTCTTAATCGTTTAGATAATTTATCCGCAGATCTTTTTGTTCTCAAGAAGATGATAACCCTTGTGAATTCTGGCTTAATTAATGAATCATGTAGAAGGTCAACTTTATCGCTTTCCCCAACTTTGATTACATCTTGATTTACATTACCAGCCGATTGTCTTGTCTTAACACTTACAGTAACCGGATTACGCAAAAAGTTATTCATTATATCTTTAAGATTTGTCGGAATAGTTGCCGAGAAGAATAATGAATGACGTTTATCTGGCAACTGACTAATGATATATTTGATATCATTAATAAATCCCATATCAAGCATGGTATCTACTTCATCTAGAACAATAGCATCATATTTATTAAAATTTATGTTGCCATTATTTTCTAAATCTCTTAGACGACCAGGTGTTCCAATCACAAAAGAGTGATCTCTTTTCAAATGTTGAATCTGGGGTCCGATACTTAAGCCACCAATGCATAATACAGAATTAAGCCTGGTATTTCTCTTAAATAGATCAAGCTCACTTTGAATTTGATCAGCCAATTCTCTAGTAGGTGTAATAATTAAAACCTTGTTGGTCTTTTTTGTTAGCACATTGTGTACCAAGGGAATCAAGAATGCAGCAGTTTTTCCGGTACCGGTGTTTGCACTTGCAATAACATCTTTACCTTCTAAAATTATTGGAATTACTTGATCTTGAATCGGCGTTGGAGCCTTATAACCCCTGCTGATAATATTTTTTTTAACTTGTTCATCTATTAAAAAATCTGCAAACATGTTTTTTGGAATGAATGCCGAAGTAGCTGGTTGCTCTTCAATTTTTTTTATAAATGTTAAAGGATTGAATTCTTTTTGAACTCTTTTTGGTCTTGCAGAAAAAGAAGGTCTATAGGTTCCGGATCTTCCAGAACTAAAACTACCACTTTTCCCTGAAGAACTACCTTTATATGTACTCTTTTGCTCCGATTTATACCTGGAGCCATCTTGTTTTGACATAAGTCCCTAATTCGAAACGGATATATCCGTTATTGTGTTTGTATTTTTTTATTACTAATTCAAGTATACAGCAAAAATTATTTTTTGCACTTTTCTGGCTCTTTGTATTATAGAAAACAAAAGAGCCAGCATCGCAAGACCGTTCAAATGAATAAAAAGGGCTAAATCTGAATGACAATTTTCGAACAAAAGAATAGCCACCAAAACAAGGATCCTCTATTTATTATGCCATAATTGAATTTTTGTTTGACCGTATGTTACAATTATAAATAGAGAAATGCGTTCTAGAGCATATATTTTAACACGCATTCTTGAATTACTTTTTAAGTTTTTCCCTGTAATTATACTATTAAAATGAGGTTATTTATGAAAAAGATATTATTACTCTCACTACTAACCTGCTCGTTGCTAATCGCAATGGAAGACAGACAAGAAAATTCACTCAAAAGAAAACGTGAAGAGGAAAAGCAAGAAAATGAATTTGTTATAAAAAAAGCCAGAATAGCTTATGACAAAAATCCAAATTTATTATGGCAAGAGCTAGGGCATGACGAAAAATTAAATTCAAGCACTATCGCTGAAATTTTAAAGAACAACACTAATTTCAAACCAAACGATCCCAAATTTATAATTGCCTGTGGATATATTGATGAAACTAATGACACTATAGACACTCTACAAATAGAAGAAAGTCTTAAAATATATATAAAAGATCTTAAGCATATAATTAATGAAAAATTACATTATCAAATCATAAAAGAGCATTTACTGTTTTTTGGCAAACCTGACGAACAAATGGACGATGACAAATTATACATTCAAGGACTCCTTAAATTTCCCAATCATATTTATTTACTTGATTCTTATAAGCGTGGAGCATTAGCTAGGTTCGCCAAAATGGGGAATGTTGAAATGGTAGAACTTTTAATTAAACTGGGTTTTGATGTTAATGCACAAGAAATAGATTTTACAACACCACTTATACACGCGGTACTGTATTCGCATGATACTATTACCCAATTGCTTCTTGAGAACGGAGCGAACCCCAATCTACCAAAAGAGTTTGGCTTTACTGCTTTGATGGAAGCTGTCAAAAAAACAGGTGAACGGAAAAATGAGTTATCAATTGTTAAAACATTGATTGATAAAGGGGCAAATCTTAATCTTCAAAACCAGTTTGGCGATACTGCTTTAATGATAGCTACAATGTTCAGTAATAGACCAATGGTCGAGATTCTTCTTGAAAACAAGGCCGATAAAAACATTAAAGACAAAAAGAACCGCACAGCGCTTGATATCGCGTATGCTCAGGCCAATGAACCAATCATTAATCTTTTGGAAGACATAAATTAAGAATACAATTGCTTAACTGCTAACATATTTATTCAAAATAACAGGATGACAATTGTTTCATCCGCATAAAGATAAAATCGAGGTTATTTATGAAAAAAATATTATTACCCCTTCTTTTCACAACCTCTCTAATCTTCTGCATGGAGGAACAAGAAAAAAATTTGCTCAAAAAAAAGCGTGCAGAGCTAAATAATTTGAAAATCCATCAGCTATAAAAAAAGTCAAAATCATTAAAGACACAGATCCCAATTTACTCTGGCACGCACTCAGCAAATTCAGAAAAATTGACGGCTAAATCTATCGCTAAAATTTTAGAAGAGCCTGGCTTTTCATTAATTAGCAAATTTCCTATACTGTAAATAGAAATTTTATATTTCTACTTACGAAGGTAAAAAATGAAACTAACACAATTCAATACTAAACTTGGGCCGATGATAGCAATTGCAGATGAATATGTTCTACATCTTCTTGAATTTATCGGGCGCCGTGGACTTGAACTGGAAATAGAACAACTTAAACTTAAAACCAAATCAAATATAACTGCAGGAATGACTATTCCCCTTATTTCAATCCAACAAGAACTTGATCTCTATTTTGCAGGCGACTTAAAAGAGTTCAAAACACCCATCGTTTTTTCTGGCACCACTTTTCAACAACGTGTTTGGGAACAGTTACAAAAAATTCCCTATGGCGAAACAAGATCTTATGCAGAGATTGCTACTGCGATTGGTCAGCCTACCGCTTTTAGAGCAGCCGCAAATGCAAATGGATGCAATCAACTTGCCATTATTATTCCCTGTCATCGTGTTATTAACAGCAACGGAAAACTAGGTGGCTACGGTGGTGGTATTGAAAATAAAAGATGGTTGCTTAACCATGAAAAAGCGGGGAATAAAAAATGGTGACAGGAACTGATGGCAAAAAACGATGCTTTGGTGGTACTCCCGGCAAAGAATTTTATGCTGATTATCATGATAATGAATGGGGAATACCCTCTCATGATGACCAGCATCTTTTTGAAATGATTATTCTTGAAGGAGCACAAGCAGGTCTTAGCTGGGAAACCGTACTAAAAAAACGGAATGGTTATCGTAACGCTTTTTATAATTTCGATCCGGCTAAAGTTGCAGCCATGACAGACAAAGAACTTGAAGATTTGCGGAATAATTCAGAAATTATTCGTAATCGATTAAAAATTTATAGTACCCGTCAAAATGCCCAAGCTTTTTTAAAAATCCAAGAGGAGTTCAGTTCTTTTGATAAGTACATTTGGAAGTTTGTGCACAATAAACCTATTATCAACAATTTCGCACAATTTTCAGAAGTCCCAACAAGCACACCAATAAGTGATGCTTTATCAAAAGATTTAAAAAAACGTGGTATGACCTTTGTAGGCTCAACTATTATCTATGCTTTTATGCAAGCAGTTGGCATGGTCAATGACCATCTGGTCGGCTGTTGGCGCAAAAAAGAGTAAGTCCGATATATTAAAAATTTAATACTTTTACCCACAACGACGCTTAGCATCATCAAGCTTCTTTTTAAGAGCATCTAATTTATCAATTTGATCCTGAACTGGTTGTTCTGCTTTTCTAATATTTTCTAAATTTTCTTGTTCTATTTTTTTTCTTTCATCTCCAAGCTCTTGAACTTTTCTTTTTGCTGAATCAACTTTAGATTTCGCATCATCGATACCCGCCGTTGCCTTCTTTAAGAATTCTTGAGCTTTTTCAGCCATAAGATTTTTAAAAGCATTCAGAGCCTTTTGATTGAAATTTCCGGTAATATTCCAGTTATCCAAATGGGCAATAGCCGTTTTCGCCTTTATTTCTGCTTCTAAAAAGCCTTTTATAATTTCAGCATTAAAATCGGCCGCGATACCATCCTTTGAAAGCAAAACCCAAGCGGGACCAGAGATTGTTCCCCCAATTCCAGGTGCTTTCATAGAAACCAAGCCATTCATAGTAAGCTTGGTAAGTTTCGCGAGGTCTTCTGTATTAAACGTAAACAACAGCCGAGAGACTTCATAAAGATTCCATAAGTCAAAAGTAAAGTTCATTAAGATTCCCGGATTAGAATCTTTTCCGGCAACTGTTACCCCAGCTAAAGTTATAGGCTTAAGATAGGCAGAACCACTCAATCCTTTAGAATTAATGGTTAAATTAATATCAAATACTTCGATAGGCAATGTACCACTTTGCACGCCTTCAAGTGGATAAGTAATCGTTTCAGGTAATGCAACAGATAAACTCATCTGCTCTAGATTTTGAGGAATCACCGTTTGTACATTAATCCCCTTATCAAGCGACAAGTTAAGCATCTTCTTGGACCAACCATTTACCATAGATAGAACACCAGATGAAAAATCCATAGTTCCTACTAGATTAAGACCTTCATCTATTGGACCAAATCTTACATCTTTATATTGTTGAGAAGATAATACAAATGCAGCGCCGCCCAAACCAAGTTCATCTAAAAAACCAAAGTAGGCGCTAATCGTTGCAAATTTAAAATTTTTAGGAATGGTAAAAGCTATACTAATAAGCTCACCATCATGAGCAGCTTGTTCTAGTGCTTTCTGTTGACCTTTAGCGATTGCTAAGCCTAATGCTTTAGGATCTTTTGTTGTGGTCAAATATATATCTACTTTTTGACCAAGTATATTTGCAGATCCTACTGAATTAAAAAAGTTACCATCTTTCTTAGAGGTCAATTCTGGTAACCAGCCATCAAAAGAAATTTGGCCAAGTAAGTGCTCCAAAGAACTATATGCTTGCAATCCTAAAGATTCAGCTATTTTATTCAAATCTAAAACAACACTATTTTCTTCTGCCTTAACAAAAGACATCGAAAGGAAAAACATAACTATTATTTTTGAGAGACAATTACTTTTACGAGCGATAGCCGCCATATTAAACTCCAAATTCTATAGGCTTAAGTTTTTCAAAACACTATTTACAAATGCATCAGAGCTAGAAAAATTAACTCCTTGAATTGTTGTATCAAAATGTTGCCCTGCGATCGTGCCAGTAATAGTTAAAGGTGGTGACTCACTTTTGATAAGTTGTTCAGATGTAGTTTTAAATGAAATAGTTTCAATATTAAACCCTTGGGATGCAATATCGCCCATAAACTTTGTCGTTTTGGCAATACCCTCTGATGCTTTTTGAGCAACATCGAGAGTTCCTTGAGCAACCTCTAATGCTGCCACTGCCGCTTTTTCAGCAGTTAATAAGCCCACTAGCCGTGGATCACTCTTCTGTAAAGTTTCTGATGCATTTAAAACACCTTTAGCTGTTTGTAACCCAGCTTGTTTTGCAGCCCATTCAGAACCGAGAGCAACTACTTCCGAACATGCTTTAGTCTTATCAATACCCTTATTAATACCATCTTTAATTTTATTACCAGCTTTTTGCAATCCACCTTTAATCTGATTACCAAGATGCTTCCAATCGTTTCCATCAAATGGATTCCATGCGGTGTTTATATATTGAACTATGCAAAATATAACCAAAACATTAATGTAATAGCGAATGTAATAGCGATTTTTCATAAGATACACCCCCAAATATTATTCTAGAATAGTAACCACCTATTAAAATTTGATACTAAATTCAAAATAAACCAGCCCTCAATAATACAATTGAAATATAATTAAATTATCAAAACATCAATTCTTAATATATTTTAAATTTTTTGACCCAATTTTCAGCTCATAATCAATATTTTTACCAACGCCTTCAAAATCTTTCGCATAAAATATTAAATCTTTGTCATAATATTCTTTCAAATCTTCTTGCATTTTATCATCACCATTTCCCTGAGCGTAATAAATCAAACTAGTAATTTTTTTATTATATCTTGGAGTCAAATTTGCCCCTTTTATTGAATGGAACAGCGCAATTAATTTATTTAATAGATATTCGGCTAATTCTTTGTCTTGAGCACAATAAATGACAATAACTGGCATAATTTCACTTTTGCCCAAAGTCAAAGATTTTTTCAAAGAATCGATATTAGTAAAATCAATTTTACATTTAAATTTCATAGCATTTAATGATGTTTGCAAACGAGAATCTATTTTAATCTCCGCCAAAAATTTTTTTAAGATTAAACTGAGATCGTTCATGCTTTTTGGCATTAAATGAATTTTATATTGATTAACCAGCTTTTCTTTAGTCTCTTTTTTATCATTATCAGATTTGTTAATTCCAATTATCTTGTTTATGCTTATCTTCGAATCTCTTTTTCCCTTAAAGTTTTCAGAATATATCAGCAAATACCCCGGATCATCAGAGAACATCGGATTCTTCAAAAAATGTAAATCCTTCTGCTCAGCATCGATTGATCTCGCCAAGTCAAGAGCATCATCCCACCCGGAAAGCTTATTATTAATCTTTTTAGTTGTTTGAATATCCAAAGTTGCAAGCTTATTTAATTCAAAACTTAAGATAGACAAATCGGTCAAATCAGCGCGTAAGGACAAAACGAACCCTGCCACAAGAAGAACAACTAGTTTAAAATTCATATTTGGTTTATTTCGCCATTGATATCTTTATTACTATGCTATCACTATAAGTTTAGCGAACTCAATAGTTTTTTTTACTGAATATCCAATACCATAATCTAAATTAAACGGCTGCAATTTAACCTTTTAAAACCACCTTTAACTCTTGTAATTTTTTTTCCGCCAGCTCTTTAGCAAATTTATTAAAATCTTGGTTGCTTACTTCTTCAAGCAAAGCTTTTGCTCGCTTAGGATCAGATTTATATACCACCATAGCCAAATAAACCATTATTCGAGCAGCAAGATCTTTATTTATTTCTTTTGCTTTATCAAGAATTGACTCAAGCAGGGTAGCTACTTCCAAAAAAGGCGCTGTCGGATTTTTTACGGCCATTTGGTCCGCAATAAAATATTTTGCCATTAGTTGTTCATTACTATTTAATGTTTGTTGAGCTACTTCTTGAAATAATGTATTTGCATATTCAGGATCATCATTTCTTATATCTCTAGCTAAAATTAGTTTCGCTCTAATCTTTACATCTTCTTGAATATTCTGAGAAATGAGCTCTGTAAGCATTGATCTGCCCAAGGCAACTGTTTTAGGATCAGTAAGCTTAAGCTCTGCTATTATTAATTTTGCTTGTAAAGCTGCATCTGCGCTGCCTGTAAAATTCGCTAAGGCATCCAACTGTGTTCCTAATTGCCAATTTTTTCGTTCAACATTACGCTTATAATAAAAATGAATACTCTGTAGAATCACTATACCGCCAAGGATTCCAAATAAAAAATTTTTAAAATTCATAAATTTCTCCTCATCAAAAACCAAAGTAGCATTACAAGTAATTTGACGTCAACAGTTAAAATTTAAGCGGACCTTCAAATAATTTTAAAAAATGATTCTGTCAGCTACAATAAATTAGAGGAATTATGTAAAAAATTTTTTTTGGGAGTAGCCTTCGTCTTTTATCACTTCCTGAGCAAGGCCATCTCATTTGAAAAAATTTAAATTTAGACCAATCAAAATAGAATATTAACCAGCGTTCGTCCCAAACTTGTTGAAGGATAACGCTGATATATAATGCTTTACTATTCATCATTTAGAATCTTTTTTGAGTTTAGCTTTCAAATAAGATAGCCCTGGTGCAAACAAAAGTGTTGATTAAATGCTTTTAATCACACCCCTTCTTGACAGGCATTTAGCTTTTAAGCTAAAATAATAGTATGAATTCAACAGTTCTCATCTATATTTATGAAACTTGCAGAGACAAAGAACCATTTAATATATGGTTTAATAGCCTAGACCAAACAACTAAAGTAATTATCGATGCACGAATTGAAAGAATAAAAATAGGAAATTTTGGAGATTGTGAGCCTTTGAAAGCTGGTATATGGGAGTTTAAGATTAATTATGGACCTGGTTACCGCATCTATTTCGGAAAAATATCGAATAATCAAATAATATTACTCCTTAATGAGGGAGATAAGAATCATCAAACCAAAGATATTAAAAAAAGCAAGAGAGTATTGGGATGATTATAAGGAGAACAATAAATGAAAAGATCTATTAATTACAACGATCAATTGCTAGAACGATTAAAAGACACTGAATATAGCTTGGCTTATTTAAATGAATGTCTTAATGATACCGACCCAAAAGTATTTCTAAGCGCACTCAGAAATGTAATCGAGGCCCAATGTGGTGGATTATCTACAGTTTCAAACGAAACCAAGTTAAATAAAGAAAATCTTTATCGAATGCTATCAGATCAAGGAAATCCACAAATTTCTAGTATATATAAGTTATTACATTGCATAGGATGGAAATTGCAAGTAGCGCCTAATAATACAGATAATATAATTTCAGGCCTTCAGTAAATCTAATGTGTCACAAGCTTTTTCTTGCATAACATTTCTTCAACAAATGCCTAGACAGCTATAGCCCTAAGTTGGACCTAGCGAACCAGAAACATCAAGTTACCATTCCCACTCATCTGCCTCAAAACTTGATTGAACATATGCATCCAATACTTTATCATCACCCACGTACGCCATTTCTTTAAATGCATTATCCCAAACTCGACGAGGCTCATTGCCAGGAATAAGTATTAAGGTATTATTTTCAAGCTTAACTATAATACTATCTTTAAACCCACATTGTTTTAATAATGTTTTGGGAATTCTTATACCGAATGAATTGCCGATTTGGATTATCTGGAGTTTCATAACTCTAAACCTTTGATTTATAATTATAATGTAATTACAAGCAACAAAAAATCAAGAAACTGTAGTTAGAATTATTGTTTCTTTCATTAACTAAAAATACATTATTTGATCTTAAACAAGCAAATAAGCCAATTTATTCATGCAGCTAATAAAACATCATAAATATAAACACGTTTTTTCAAGTCATAAACACTTAACTTACTAAAAATAATTTTTCTTTCTTCTGTACTTAACTCTGACAATACTTGTGATGCTGCTTGTAAGATTCTTTGTTTGATACGTTCAACTATTTCTTCTGCATTAGGTGCATCTATAAGATGCTTAATGTAATTTGCTCGTAGATGACCGAGAGTAAGATGAGGTAAATACGGATATTTTTCACTTTTAGCCACATCATACATATCAATCTTATACCTATTTTTATACTGCTCATTTGCATTATGAACAGCGCTTTTGGTCTCTAAGTTCAATTGAAACAATCCTTTTTCGGGGTCATCAATTTTTACAACCAAATCAATTAATGCCATGAGATCTTCTTTCTGTTCGCCAAAAAAATCTACAATTGATGAAATTGTCGCATTCCGAGAAGCAATCTTATTTTTTAGAGCATTTAATGATGAAAATAGAAAAGATTCACCATTAATAAACATATCATTAACATAATACGTAGTTATAGCTGCACGCTTTTTAAAGAAAAAAAGAGCGACATTCTCTTTAGGCGTTAAGTCAATGCCTTCTTTTTTTTCTACCTCGTGAATTATATTTTTTATTATTGAATCCATTTTTTGTTGTACATTTTCAATTATTGCTACATCAAATGGAGCCTGTACAAAATAGGTGTGCTTTTCTAAGTTTTCCATTGAGTTAATGAAATTTGATATACTTAGAACCTGGCATAGAATTGATAATACATAGATTTGTTTTAACATAGAACCTCCTAAATTTCTCTAAGTATATCATTACAAGCTTTATGATCACAATAATTAGACAAATCAACCATACAAATCCAATCGAATAATTTAATCTAGCTAAAGCCCATCTTAGCAATCATTGATTATACCAATTATGTTTGGTACAATTAGAAAAATAGCTTCAGGAAAAAATATGCCTATAAGTGGAAAAATGTTGGCTAAATTATTTCTAAAAATTGGATATGAAATTGTATCGGGCGGTAAAGGGAGCCACATTAAGCTCAAAAAGCACGGTTCACCCACTGTCATTATACCTAATCATCCAGAGCTAAAAAAAGGTACAGAACACGCTCTTAGAAAAATATTGGATTACATAAAGTAAAAGGTTATGGTTATGAAATATCATTTCAAAATTCACCCAGAAGAAATAGGTTATTTTGCACAATGCATTGAATTACCAGGTTGTATTACTGAAGGCGATACAATCGAAGAATTGCAGGAAAATATGTGCGATGCCTTAGAGCTTTACATCGAAGAACCTGAAGATTCTAAAGATTTGGCAGTTCTTCCGGATGAAAAAATAAGATGCTCAAAGAATATCGTAGAAGTACCCTTAGATCCCCAAATAGCTTTAGCATTTCTAGTAAGATATTTTAGAATCAAACTTGGCCTTTCACAACAAGAAGCAGCTAAAAAAATGGGATTTTCCAATCTTTATAGCTATCAACGACTTGAAGCAGCAAAATGCAATCCAAGCCTAAAGATGCTCTCTAAGATAAAGCAAGCATTTCCAGGTTTCTCGATTGATTACGCACTAAATAATTAAATTTAGCCCCTAAGCTGCTAGAGAAGATTATAATTATACAGTTAACCAATTATACTTAAAAATTCTTTTTATCCCATACCTATTTGTGGCAAATCGGTATTTGGACAAATACCAATATTGCTTGTATTTAAGTATGCTCCGTATATGGAATTTTGTTCGAAGGATGAAATGAGTGGGCTATATAATGTATCAGAACGATATTTTATAGAAAAATCCTTTTCTAAATGCGCTAATCTTTTTTTATACTTTTCTAGGAGATCTGAATCGACATTTTCAAGGCGTTCTTTTTCCATCTCTTCAAGCATATCTTCTAAACGGTAACCGTACCACTTAGATAGCATTTGATTAGGTGATTCTTTTTTTTGCCTAATGCTTGATTTCAATTTATTAAATTCTTTTTGAGCATATGTGTGACATTGATCACCGAATGAATTAGCCATTAAATCAAAACATTCGTTAAATTTAATATATTCATGTTTAGGGATATTTTTTAATGATTCAATACCGTCACCCTTGATCTGAAGATTATTACCCTTAAAAAAAACATCTAATTTTCTATGACATAATTTTTCATAGGAAGAATGAGCTGAAAGCAAAGTAGACAAATCTTGAGCATGTCCAGCTCCCACAAAAATTATAAATTTATCAGTACTAGGATGGCTTAAAATATATAACATAGTATTAAGATCTTGTAAGTACATAGAATCGCTATCCATGTTTTTTACAAGATCGAGATTTCGTTGAGTAAGAAAGGATATATTAAAAAATTCTCCTATTTTTGTTTTCCACGAATTTATTTTGTGCGAAGTTAGAATGATTTCCATTTGAACTATTTGGCTCTCAAAAAAACTTCTTGTTCGAACGTCTAACTTATCTACTACATGATTCACAGCTGATTTAAATTTATAAAAGACTTCCATAAAATCTTTATAGAAAAGTAAATCTAGCTCATATTTACTCAAATCTTTTAATAATTTAAGTTCCGGATGCTCTCTTATCTCTTGCAAATGAGAATTACATTGTTGAGAAACTTCTTCGGAATAATATTTATAGCTCTCACAAATACCAAATGAGCGCAAATAATATCCGACGGGGTTATAAACGTGTTCTCGATTATCTATATTTATAAGTTTTACAGCAGAATTCCATTTATCGTACTCCAATTCATCAACATAATCCTTGACCACCCATAACGGATTAGTTTTAAATTGCTTTTGTTTTTGTCTGAGAAAATCGTCGCATCCATGACCTTCAAATAATATAGCGGTTTCTATATTATTTTCTAAAACATTCTCAATATTGTTAATGATAAGGCCATTTTGCTGTTTTTCTATTTCATCCTCTAGGTGTAGATCTCCGTAAATAATAATAATTTGACCAGTATCCTTGTTCTTTAGCATTCGACATTCGATTATGACACCTGAAGCAACACCTGTTAATAATGTATGAAAAATTAAAAAAGCTATAAATCCGCGCAACACAACAAACCTCATTTTGTAATTTAAAATATTGTTTTGGCCCCAAAAACCCAGACAGCCATTAAATCAATGTACTGTAAAGCTTTAAAATAATCAAATTTTGAGCTTAATTGTGCAGAAAAAACACTTATGAATGCCTACTTTGAGCAATTTTCCATAGTTGGTAAGCTTCCCAACAACTTATATCGGCTTGGGGCCCTAGCATTTTAAAATTCACTCAATTTCCAAAAATGGAATATTCGAAAATAGCAATGTCATTTATGCAGAAAGGTGAAAATAGCTGGTTCAAATTATTAGGAAATCTATTACTCTAGCTCAAAAATTAGCTTCTTTTCTAAAATGCTATAATCCTCAATTTCTTGACCACAAAAAGCTCAAAATTATATAATGGAAGCTAAAGGTAAGAAAAAACCTAACTTCCAGCTTCCAAAACGATAAATTTGAGAAAAATCGCATGCAAAAAAATTTTTTAAAAGAACTATTGAAGTCATCTGAAACGGTATTTTCTTTTAAAGAATTATTACTTAAATTTAAGGAAGATGATCCAGAAACACTGAAAGCGAAATTACATTATTATGTAAAAAATGGAGATCTCCATCAAATTCGCCGGGGATTATATTCTAAAGATATGAATTACAATCGTTTTGAGCTTGCAAACAAAATATTTACTCCATCATATATAAGTTTTGAAACAGTACTTTTTTCAGCAGGAGTTATATTTCAACGATCTGAGCAAATATTTGTCGCATCTTATCAAACCAGAGAAGTCATATGTGATAAGGTAACCTATGTTTTTAGAACCATTCATCAATCCATCCTTACAAATTCTAAAGGCATTGATACACTTCCAACATATACTATCGCTTCGCCCGAAAGAGCCTTTTTAGATATTATTTATCTTAATAATGATTATCATTTTGATAATTTAGAACCACTAAATTGGAATAAAGTTTATGAAATATTAACAGCTTATGGAGATAATAAAAGCATGTATAAACAAGTTAAGTTATACAATAGTAGCGTTCAAGATAATTTATAAAAACTAAGGCTCTAGCTATGACAATAGATACAATAATACATAAAAATATTCTTATAAAAATACTTAAAGATATATTTACCAATTCCCTTATATCGCAAAGTTTAGCATTCAAGGGTGGAACAGCAGCCATGTTATTTTATAGTCTAAGTCGGTTTTCTGTTGACCTTGATTTTGATCTATTGAAAACCGAAAAAGAAGAATTGGTTTTTAATGTTATCACCGACATACTAAAACACTATGGAACTGTTAAATTTCAAAATAAACGATACAGCTTATTTTTTTTATTATCTTATAAAGATAAATTAGATGGAGGCCAAAATATCAAAGTCGAGATTAATAAAAGATTCTTCGGATCAAAGTATGAAGTAAAACAGTATTTAGGAATAGCCATGACAGTAATGGTTAAAGAAGATATGCTCGCGAATAAATTAGTTGCCATGCATGAACGAATTGGTAAAACAAATCGAGATATTTTTGATGTCTGGTTTTTTCTTAATAATAATTGGCAAATCAATAGAACAATCGTCGAACAAAGAACCAATATGCCCTATAAAGCTTTTCTGCAAAAATGCATTTATGAGCTTGAAACTATGAGTAACAGAAATATTCTTTCTGGAATTGGAGAATTAGTAGACGAAAAGCAAAAAGCGTGGGTCAAAGCTAACTTAATCCCTGAGACCCTCTTCTTATTACGATTAGCTTTGAGCAATGAAAACTAATTTTATATTTAGTTCAGAACTTAGTATTTTGGTATAGCTGCTATTTTCGAAAAACATAATAATCGAAAATAGGAATGTCTTTTACGCAGAAAGGTAAAAATAAGAAATACCACTATTTTCGATTTTATCTAAAAATGAAAATAGCAGATTCATTTTTAAAGCTCTGAATTAATTTTAGTCGGCTCTTCAAGAATTGCCATAATCTGCGATGCACAATAAACTCTGTCACGCTTACTTTCATTGATTTGTTGAATAATATCTAAAGATTCAAATTTTTTAATTAATCGCTGTGCTGTAGTAAAAGCAATAGTAAAGTTTTCAGAAATATTCTTTGTGGTTACAAACGGATTGGCTGCAAGATAAGAAATTATATTATGAGCAACTTCCGAATATGGTCCACCAATTTTCTTATGCCATTCATTAACTAAATTATTAATACGTTCAGCGCGAGATACAACATCAAGAGATTGGACTGCAACCCCATTGAGAAAATAAGTAAGCCATTCATGCCATGCTCCATGAGCACTTACATCATAAAGTTGCTTATAATATTCTTGTCTTGTCGCCTCAAAGAAAGCACTGAGATATAAAACAGGTGATGGCAGCAATTCATGCTCAATTAATAATAAAGTAATAAGTAAACGACCAATTCTACCATTACCATCTAAAAAAGGATGAATCGCTTCAAATTGATAATGACATAACGCAATATGCACAAGAGGAGGCAATGATCTATCATACAAAAAAGCCTCAAAATCTTTTAACACATCGACAAGATCATCAGGAGATGGTGGAACAAATTTTGCTGAATTAAGAGTACAGCCCGCAGTTCCAATCCAATTCTGAGTTCGTCGAAACTCTCCTGGAGTAGCATGACTACCACGTACACCTTGCATCAATTTTCCATGCATTTCTTTAATAAGCCTGAGCGAAAGAGGAAAGTCTTTAAGACGCGCTAATCCATACTCCAATGCAAGAATATAATTTTGGACCTCTTGCAAATCAGCTGGATTACGATCCACTTGAATACCAATTTCATCAGCAAGTACTTCACTAAGAGTTGCTTGTGTACCTTCGATTCTGCTTGATAGAACAGCTTCACGCGCAATAAAAGGCCGCATTAATAAGTGCGGATTCGGCAACTTACTGCCTTCGCGTGATAATTTTCCTAAAATATGATCAGCTCTTGATAAGGCATTTACTAATTTATTGTCCCACTCAATTTTAGGAGGCAACGGATTTGGAACAAATGCATTATAACCCTTAAGAGTTTTTATAACCCTACCAGAACTAGATTTTTTGATATCCATTGTATTTTACCTTTACTTATACTTAACAACCATACCTGCTATTTTCGAAAAACACAATAATCGAAAATAGGAATGTTGTTTATGTACAAATGTGAAAATAAGAAATGTTCTTATTTTCGATTTTGCCTAAAAATGAAAATAGCTGGTTCAAAAATCGCTCTCGCTAATCATTTGTTATCTATAGCTCTATCGCCTTCATCAACCATTCAACAGATTCAGCAAATATTTTGGGGCGCTTATTGCCAATAGCATGATCAACGTCATTTAATCGCCAGCAGGTAATCGGCATTCCACATGACATTGCCTTTGATATAAATTCATCGCAAGAATCAATAGCTGGATCCAGCGATCCCATGACAACCAACATAGGTATTTTAAGATTATAAAAAGCATCCCAATCAACTTTGGATAAAAATGCATCCGCCATATATTTATGTGTTTGCCCAATCCACCATTTTTCATGAGTTGGATTTTTTTTAACTTCTTCGACAACTTTATTATATTGTTCACGAGTTTTAGGAAATCCAGACCACCAAGCATAGAGCTTCGTCAGAAGTGAACTGTGTTTTCGAAAATGTAGCAAAAAGGCCCATAATTCATCTTCCCAATTCCATGCACCAATCCCTGCAAAATTTACCGTAGCTAATGTTGAATGAGCATAGATAAGAGTAAGTGCAGTAATAATATCACCGCCTTCCGAACCTCCGATAAAAATATATTTGCCATTCCAACCCGGGGTATTCTGAGGATTAAGATTGTTTAGAACCTGTTGGTGATCTTTAATTCGTTGAGAACGGGTATTATGTTTATGGAATACAGCACAATCAACTTTATCCTCATCTACTCCCCATTTTTCTAGGGTTAAAAGACCATAATTATGTTCTTCTAATAATCGCAGAAACATTCTATGCAATCTAAGCACTGTCTTAATTGGCTCACCATATGCATATGAACCTTCGCAAAGTATAATAAGTGGATATTCTTTACCATCTTTGGGGACGGACAAATGATATACAATTGAAGAATTATCTTCACGCAAAATGGTTAAATGGTTTGGATTATTATCAGCATAAATGCTATTAAAAAAAAACAGTATTACAATAAATATGATACTTCTACAATTAAAGTTATTCATTTGACAACCCTTCTTTATATTCCATCAAGTCACCAGGTTGGCAATTAAGTGCTCTACACAAAGCCATTAATGTAGAAAATCGAATCGCCTTAGCTTTACCCGTTTTTAAAATCGATAAGTTTACCTCAGTAATATCCACCAGCTCGGCTAGTTGGTTTAACCGCATCTTACGTCTCGCCATCATCTCATCTAATTTTATATTAATTTTCATTTTATTCCGTGCAGCTTAAATGGTTAAGTCTTGTTCTTTTTTAAGCTTAAGCCCTTCTTGCGAAAAAGCAGTAAGAAGAACCATGCAAATAAAAATGAAGATGTTTATCATATCTTTTGAACCAAACTGAACAGAAATCATTCGATGACCTGCAGTTTTATGAAGAGTCGTAATGAGACTAAGTAAAGTTTCTCTTGCCGGGTTATATATCGTCCAACCTAAAGCAATCTTACTTAAATTACTCAATAACTTTACACTATCAGAAGTAAAAAAACCTTGACTTTAAGAGCTTAAGAAATCTGTTGAAAACAATAATACCTAAACACAAAATCATTAAACCTACACAATCAACAACGAATCCACTTAATTTTTGAACAACAGACATTTCTGCTAGCTCCTTAAACCAAAGAGTATCAAACGAGTAGTTTATCTTTGCATATAAATTTGCTAAAAAACCCCAATTCGGAGAACCAAATAACCAGCGATAGCATATCTGTCCAAAAAAAATCAAAGTAAATGCCGTACTGATAATCTGTAACCAATGAATATATTTTTTTAGTTGAGCCATAGTTCATCCTTCACACACTAAATATTAAAAAGTTAAACATGGCATATGCTATGACCAAATTAATTGAATGTCAATAATTATATATCGATTATCGATATACGGTTTCAAAAAAAATCAAAAAACAGGACCGACTCAAATGGAGTTCGATACAATTTTTTTCAATTTTAAGTTATGATTCCAATTTAAAATTTATTGCGATGGAGTTATATTCGGAATACCACTAGTTTGATGCATTTTAATAGGCACTAACGACTTAGTATTAAGATCCATTTTCATAAGATCAACCATCTGAATTTGCCTGTTTTCATGAGTATGCCAATAATAGCGCTTATTTTTTAAATCTGAGGCACTGGTCCATTGAGTAAATTCGTAATTTGCTTGACCATTATCTTTCTCAATAACAGAGCCAAATGGAATATCGAACAAATTAAGTAGGTGAAATGCTGCATCAAGAGCATTCGTTTCTGTTTTTATATTGGCTAATGTTTGCATAAAAACGGTAGCACGGACAAAACGAGAAGGCGAAGTAAAATCTCCTGGCAATCCTAACATACCTGAACCTTGGCCCAGTGGTTGCAAACTAATGCCCTTAAGTTTTAAGTTTTCGCTATTAAACGGGGATAAGTTTATGTAATTACTCAAGTTTGTCATATGCCAATCAAAAGTCGGAGAATTGGTAATGATGCCTATCGGGTTATCATGCATAACAAGCTCACCCTTTACATATTCGATTACCAAACTTTTTCCGGATAGATCATGTACTATAGCATGCACCGGTGGAACGATACCCCACGGACCAAACTCGGTATTGGAGACCTTAATTTTGGGCAAATTTTCTTTCACTTCTTCAACCGAAGAAAAATTAGTTAAAATCCATGTCATAAGATCCCAAGGCGCAATTGAGCAACCCCATTCATCATTCAAAACTTTTTGATATTCAGCATAAGTTGGGAAATAGAATAGACCACCAGAAAGACCTTTTTCATTTACCCCATCAACAATGCCATCAATATTTAAAATATTAGCACCGACAACTGCGTACTTCGCTGTCCAAGATAATCCAGTAGCAGTTTTCGATGGCGTGGTTCCAACAAATTGATAATCACAAGGAATCATGATAATATTTGAATCAGTTTTTATGCCAAATTCTAATGTTCGAGCAAAAACTAATGCCCCATTTTCTGCTGTAACTCTAATACCTGTGCACATATATATTTACCTTTTAATAGTTCTTAAAAAGAAGCAATCATTTATTTGGACTGCAATACAGAAAGAAAATTAATAATTTTTTTTGCGATCAGATCGCCATCTTCTTCCAAAGCAAAATGTCCTGTATCAAGCAAATTAAAATCGATATCTTTTACATCTCTTTTATAAGGCGCAGCACCTTCAGCTGGAAATATCGGATCATTTTTTCCCCAAACAATGAGCATTGGTGGCTGATACTTACGAAAATATTCTTGCCATGCTGGATAGAGAGGAGGATTAGAACCATATGAGTAGAACAGCTCTAATTGTATATCATTATTGCCCGGCCGATCTAAGAACAATTGGTCCATATTCCAAGTATCTGGACTAATTTTTTGAGGATCTCTAATACCGGTTAAGTATTGCCATTTAGTTGACTTCATGGTCAACAGGTCTCTGAGTGCCTGAGCATTTTGGGGTGATTTATCTTGCCAATATTTTCTAAAGGGTTTCCAAAAGTCCAGCAATCCTTCATCATAAGCATTACCATTTTGAATTATTAAACTTTGGATTCGTTTTGGATATTTCGAAGCAATTCTAAAACCAATAGGAGCGCCATAATCCATCACATAGAGACTATAATTTTCTAACTTAATTGCTTCAATAAACTTTTCCATTATTTCTGCTAAATGATCAAAAGTATAATCAAACTCTTTAGTAGTTGGCATTGAACTGTTCCCGAATCCAGGATAATCAGGTGCAATTACGTAAAATTTTTCAGCCAATTGAGGGATGAGATTACGGAACATATGAGATGATGTCGGGAAACCATGTAAAAGCAAAATTGTGGGATTAGTTCTTGATCCGGCTTCTCGATAAAAAATATCGAGTCCATCAATTTTAATAGTGTTAAATAGAGTCATGCAAACAATCCTTTAGTTAAAATTGTATTGAGCAAAAAACTTTTAATGACGCTCTTAATATAGCTCGATTTAAGATCTTTGCTTAGTCATCTCAAGGCTAATTATTAATGTTCTAAGTCGTCAATAATTTTGAAATTGAATAGCATAAGAAACTATAAACATGATGTAATCAAGAATTTGATGCACATGCTTACCACCCTTTTGCATACCTCTATTACTTATATTACATTTAAAATTATTATGATTATCTAGCCCTATTAATAATCGAAAGAGCAGTTTTTTAATGAAAAAACTATTTCCTTGCTTAGTCGCTTTAGTATTTGCTTTATCAACCCGAATTGAAACTAAAGCTCTCAATAGTAAATCTCTAAAAAAAGTAAACCCTCAAGAAAACACCCTTTTAAAAAGCATGAAAGCTCTGATTGCAGAAAAACGATTGAAAAAAATTGCCCAATTTCGCAATCATAAAAACAAATGGAAACAAGAATCAGCTAGAGTTCTAAATAATCGAATATACTTGGATCACATTAAACTTATTGGAAATAATAAAACAATCTATCTCCAATTGAAAGATAGTTATCAGGCTTTTGGATTTTATTTGGGATCTTATCCGTTTAATGCAACAGAACTAGAACAAAAACTGGATGCATTATCTCAAGCAAATGTACAATGCAATAAAGATGCTAAAATTAAAATTTATCCTTCAACAAAATTTAAGAAACATAGGTTTTTTAAAAGCTTTTATACTTATAATAACCTCTACTCTGCATCTATTAAGATCAATCAAGACATATAAGACCAATATAAAACATTCATAACTATTATCTCAAAAGACATCCGACCAAATCATGCTGGAACTGCATATACAGCTCCAGCATGAATCGAAATAATTAAAAAAATTATTTATTTTTAACAGTTCTTTCCAAAACCCAATTGGTTATAGTTTCCAATACCACTGGCGCTATGGCTTGTTTAATTGTCGCATATTCAGCAAATGACCCAGTCTTGGCCGTCTGAAACATATGATTTAAGTTAGGAAGCTCAATCATCTTGTAATCTTTATTTCCAGCTCTTTGTAACGCTTGGGAAACAACAGGAAATATTTTATACGGCGTAGCAATCCAATCAACGGTTCCATTGAGCACAAGCACAGGCTTAGTAATCTGTTCAAGCGATGCAGTACGATCGTATTTAAGAAAAAAATGATACCAAGGAGAATTGAAGGTCTTAATCAAGATATCTTTTTTGGCATCAGTAAACGCAAAAGGAAGCGTTTTTGCTTCATCTTTTTGTGATTCCGATAAGCTCGCTAAATAATTGGTCACAAGATTCTGTAACTTCTTTTCAGCGACACCATAATCCGATTCATCAATTATTATAGTATAAAGCTTTTTTCTAAGCTCACGATCTTGAACAACAAACCCTTCACTTGCACCGTCGGCCTTCAACTGCAACCCTGTCTGCTCTATGAGATCATCACTATTCTTTTGAACAGCGGGTGCCATAAGTACAGCATAAGTAACGTCATGAGATTTCGCAGCAACTATCGAAGCAATAAGACCTCCTTCACTAATACCAATTAGGCCAATTTGAGAAGTATCAACATCAGTTCTAGACTTTAAGTAATCAACACCAGCAAGAACATCATCTGCAAAATCTTGCGTGGTTGCCGTATCATAATTACCGGTCGATTGACCTACACCACGTTTATCAAATCGCAATACACCAATACCTCGTTGAGTTAAATAATCAGCTAAGATCAAAAAGGACTCATGTCCCATTCCGGTTAAATTGCGATCATGTTTACCATATCCCGGAATTAATATAGCAAGGGAAGATGGTTGTTTAGATTTTGGTAATGTCAGAGTACCGGCAAGCATTATCCCTGAGTTCTTATTTTCAAAAAACATGTCTTCTTGATGATAAGTACCAGATAATTGAGTTTCTTGAGATCTATTTAAAAAAGGTTTTTCTTCAGCGTTAGATCGCTGTACTGTAGAATCTTTCTTCTGTAATGCAAATAATGCAATTGTGACAAGAAAGGTGAGAAGTAATGCAACAAATAATAGTTTGTACATTTTGAGTTTCTTTCAATGTTTATGTCTAAATTATTAAACATATAAAGTCTTATTAATTTTTGAACTGTTCTAAGAATCTGAACAATAGTTACCGCCTTGTTAACTGTGCTTGATATGCTCATAAAATGACCATAAAAATCCAATCAACAATACAGAATTGACTAAAGTAACAGATTTAAGATTAAGAAATCTGATTGCATAAATGGCTAAGATATATTGTTATAGCACATTAACAAACCTCTTAAATTATGCAGAAAAGATAGAAGAAAAGACTTTCATAAACACCTCATGAATGCTCTTGTTTGTAAGATATAGAGCTATAAATTTATGTTGTCATAAATTTGAGCTATTGTCAAAAACAAATGATTGATAGAAGGGCCGTCTCATTTGAAAGCTAAACTCTAAAGCGATTCTAAAAAGATGCACTCGTATCCTTGTATGTTTAAATAATTTAAAAGAGTGGCTCAAAAATTGGTTGTATGGTATCAGTTTTATAAACCATAAATTTACCATTAACCATTTCGCAATTGACAACAGAATCGGCTTTTAAATCTTTTAAATGATATTCGATTTTGTTTGCTGAAAAATAAAACTTAAATGATTCAACGTCTCGATCTAAATATTTTTCGCCAGGTGCTAAAGTAAATGGATGCATCCCTATTTCAATTCCACTAATCCACGTAAAGGCCACTAAGTTAACGGGTATAGAACTATTATTGTTTACCTCAACACCATGTAATGATGATGCCAACAACATAAGCAAAGTTGTACAAAATAATTTTTTCATAAAATTTCCCTCTAAGTTAAACTAATTCGAATATAACCAGTTGGAAAAATTATTACAAAAGGTCGCCAAGAGCATAAAAAGATTGAAATAGCCGATAGAAACTTGTTTCAAGAAACACCGACGATTTGTTACTGTGCTACAAAATTGATTCGAGCTATATCTGGTGTAAACTAAAGTTTATTAATTTAAATTTTAAGCTAAGGGAAAATCGAATGATATTTAAGCAAAAAAATCTCTTGTTTATATTATTTATCATCTTTAATGCTTTTGGCATTAAGCATGAAGAACATCTAAATTCAGCAATTGAAAGCATAGAATTAAATACTTTTTACGGCAGCGAAACAATTACCGACCCCCTGCTCATAGAGCTTATAAAAGATCCTAATATGCAAAGGCTGACAGGTATTCACCAATATGGTATCGACTATTATGTTAAAGAACCTCAAGAGTATTCGAGATATGATCATTCAATCGGAGTTTTTGTATTAACCAAACGATATGGCGCCTCAAGAAATGAATTGATAGCAAGTTTATTACATGATATATCTCATACGGTCTTCTCACATTCTGGTGATTTTTTATATAAAAAAGATGATTTAAAAAATGCATATCAAGATGATATTCATGAAGAATTTATTCAAAACAGTAGTATTAAATCTATACTCGAAAAGTATGATATAAGCGTCAAAGATATTTTACCTAAACAAAATGTATTCAAAATTTTAGAACAAGATATCCCTGAAATGTGTACTGATCGACTCGAATATAGTTTATATGCTGGGGTTATAGAAAATGTCATAACAATGAACGAAGTACAAAGCATTTTAGAAAATTTAGATTTTACAAACGGACAATGGTACTTCAAAAGCATTAAATATGCTAAAAAGTTTGCTACTATTCCACTACACGCTTCAAAAAAACGATGGGCTAACCCAGAAAATTTTGTAAGAAATACTCTTTTTTCAGATGTTCTAAAAAAAGCTTTAGAAATAGGATTATTAACTTTCGATGATATTCATCATAGCATTGATAACCTAGTGTGGAATAGACTTAATAAATCCGAAAATGAATTTATAAAAACAACACTCAAAAAGCTCCATAATCTTAATGATCATTATATTTTGGATGCAAATAACTATGATATTTGCCCCAAGCCTAAATTTAGAGGAATTAATCCTTTAGTTAAAGTCGATGATAAACTCATCCGCTTAACAGCACTAGATGAAGAATTTAAAAAAGAATATGACAGAATTAATGATATTATTAAACCAGGTTTTTATATCAAATTTAAGTAAACTATATCGTAGCTCAATATGCTTCGCACATTAAGAGAGAAGCTTGCGTTGATTCAAACGAGGTATTAGCTCTTGAAGTTGTGCAGGCCAAAGCAGCTTTAGCTGTATCAGAAATGTTTGAGTTTATTGCTTAGAATTGAGCGATTAATCGTATAGAAATAAAAAGGGCTTTGTGTTATACGCAACTCGGTCAAATTTTTCCACAAAAAAGGAAACCGCGAAATGTATAAAACAAAGCTTACTTATATTATATATCAAAAAATTTAAAATGCACGCACTAATATAATAATGTCGAAGACTCTAAATTTTTTGATATTAGACTCAAATAATTTTTAAACAACTAAACTTTTTAAACTGTCGGCTTAGAATTAAATTTCTCATTATCCAAAGTTATATGCTTGTCCGCATTCCAAGATAACATAATCCAGTTCCACCCGGTAACTATTGCATCAATACCAAGCAATGTCCCGATTGCCCATAATCCTGAAACAGGCCATTGGTACCACAATAATCCACCAAGCACTATTGTCAAAATACCATTTAAAAGTGCAGCGAATCTGTTTGGCAACTTATTCGTCAAAGCAAAATAAACTCTTAAAAGCCCAGCAACTACAAAAAAGATTGATAACAACATAGTTAAACTTAAGGCATTAATGGTTGGATTAAAAGCGGTGAAAGCACCACCCACCAAATATAAAAGACCTAAAAATAGATGTAGGAAGAAATTACTCCATTGACTCATTTTAAAAGCCTTGATAGCTTCAAAGGCACCAAAAATCGCCATGCATAAGCCAATAAACATTACGGTAATAAGTGTACTCGTTAAACTAAAGACAATGGCAAGAGTACCTAAAGCGATCAGACCGATCCCTAACATATGAAACCAACCCTTATTTTCTCTAAGCTGTTTTTCAGCTGCCGGGGTCAGCTCATTATTAAAATAATTATCCATTTTATCCTCCATAAACCTCGAATTTATTTATTCTTTAATAATACCTAATTGAGTCCTCAAAACGCAAAGGTTTAAAGGTATAATGCAAACCCAATATCCCAAGATCTGTTACATTCTTGGGCATCGTATCACATCAAAAGATTCAATATTAAGAACAGTACTTTACCAAAATTGCCTGCGAAAGAGCTGAATGCCCACGTGCTGTTGCACGGCTCCCAATAGCATCAATTACTTCTATAGTTAGTGACTGACTCGCATTTAAAGTTCTAGTAATAGGTCCCGTTACCCCATTTTCGATTACACCATCTGACCATATCAATTGATACGGTGGCGTTCCTCCTGTAGCTGTTGCAATAAGTGCAATCAAATCACTTGGAAATCTCTGCGTGCATCGAGATACTAACGTTACACCGATTCCCCCATTAATAGTCACAGTAGCTGGATCAGAGGGTGCTGATGCACAACCATTGATATCAATTGCAACCACCGTATAGCTTCCTGCATCGCTGCTGGTGCTATTTGGAATTGCTAAACTATTTATTGTTGTGGTTATCGCACCACGGCCTGGTGTAATCCAAAGAAACTCAACCACGCCGTCACCTACCACATCTGCCATTAAATTTATGGTACTCCCATAAGAAATATTTTGCGAAATTGGCGCAATACTCACTTCCAATAATGGCACACAAATAATCGCCGGTTCTGAAAGCAAAACAACATTACCAGTTGCATAGCTAGCGCTTACTGAAATAGTATGCACACCTGCGGAAAGCTCACCTATAGACACCATCCAAGTTCCCGTTGTATTAGTTTCATCGCCAGACATATTTGGTGGAGTTATGGTTGTATTATCAGTAGTTACGCCATCAATGATAACGGTAATTATAGATTGATTTTGAGCTGTTCCCCTAAGAATTATTGGCGTACGAGCCTTAATCTGTGGAGTCATAATCGTTACTCCATTAAGAGACGGATCTACGGCATTCGCTCTATTATTTAAATAATTATCGCTTGAAGTAGCGATCTCTAAAACATCGATAGGAGTAGTTACAATGCCATCATTTCCAAAACCAGAATCCAGCATACCCATTGTCATGTATCTTGTGAGTGCGAACTCTGCATTCGTAAGGGTTAAACTATAGCGACCAATAGCAACAATGCTGCCGTCTGATTGAATGGTTACATCATTAGCTGAAAATAACTGGCTCTGTGGAATAGAAGTTATCACTATACCATTACCACCAAAAGTGTTATCCAGTAAGCCAGTTGTTAAATAACGAACCAGTGCAAAACTTTCTTGATTATTTTCATCAATGGTCACTCCCGCAGCCATTATTTTTCCATTTGCCTGGATCACTCCAGCATTAGCAAAAGCTCTATGGTTAATCGGTGTTACCACTACACCTGGCTGTACCCCAATACCAAAAGCAGCATCCAATATTCCTGTAATTCGGTACCTGGCTACAACAAAATTCAACCCATCAGTTCCAAAAGCAACAATATTACCATCTACCTGAATAGCGAGTGCATTAATTGCGCTAGTAACACTAGTACCAATAGTTGTTACGCTTACCCCTGGCTGGGTACTTGCTCCATTAAATGTGGTATCTAATAAGCCATTATCAAAATAACGAGCAAGCACAAAATGAGACTCATCTGTTCCACCAGCAAGAATCCTGCCATCAACCTGCAACGCAAGAGAATTAACAGCGCTAGAAACACTACCATTGATAGCTGTTTGCACAATACCCGGCTGAGTACCAGCACTATTAAATGATATATCGAGAGATCCTTCTGGCGAATAACGAGCCAGTACAAAATTTGATCCATCCGTTCCTGCAATTAATATGCTATCGTTTGCTTGAATTGCTATACTGTTTGCCGCACTAGTTAAACTGATACCGATAGGGGTTGTCACTATTCCTGGCTGAGTACCAAGAGTATTAAAACTAGTATCTAATGACCCATTAGCCAAGTAACGCACTAGAACGAAATGAGATCCATCAGTTCCCGCAGCAAGAATCTTGCCATCTGATTGTATGGCAACAGCATTAATAGCACTAGTAGTACTAGCACCAATAGCAGTTATTACTACTCCTGGTTGTGTTCCAGCACTATTAAATGAATCATCTAATGAACCATCAGTTAAATAACGCACAACAGTAAAATTTTCACCGTTAGTACCACCAACCACAATTTTACCATCAGCTTGAATAGCAACACTATTACCTCCGGCATTATTCTCCAGAATAGAATAACTCTGCATGCCAGACAGTTCAGTATGATTTTTGAAAGGCTGTACCCAATGGCCAATAGCACAATGGAGACCAAATCCCATAAATAACATGAAAACTAGAGCAAACTTTTCTATGGCTGCTATTATTTTAAGGCTCTTTTGCTGCATATGATTCATACTATTTTCCCTCACTAGCATAGTTATACATAAAGCACCACTATAGGAAAATGTACTATAAAACATCAATGAATCGCTGGAATATATAAGCTTATGAAAGAATATCCTCTCGAAAAAATTAAGCAATTGTGGTATCTTTTTAGTTAGATGTATCATGTTTCTGCAAAGCATCTGCTACATATCAATCATTACTTCCAAAGGAATAATTCAATGCAACTGGGGCCAATGCTCGATAAAATTAAAGTTAATTTCACTGATACTATAGATTTTAGTCACTACCCTTTTTCATTAAATATAATTAAAAATTTAAAGGATATTTCCTTTACTTCTCAAGTAACTTTTTTTGTTGGAGAAAATGGTGCCGGCAAATCAACTATTCTTGAAGCAATCGCTCACAAAGCTGGCTTTGGGCCAGAAGGTGGAAGTAAGAACATTCATTTTAAGACCACAGAAGAAAGAACTTATAGCGGAACGCAAAAGCTTGCTGAGCAGCTTACTCTTTCTTGGCGCCTAAAACCCCAAAATGGCTATTTCTTTAGAGCAGAAAGTTTTTTTAATGTAGCAAATCACCTAGATTATTTAGAAAGAGAATGTGCCGGAAAGGCTTATGGACCATATGGTGGAAAATCTCTTCATGAGCAATCACACGGCGAAAGCTTCTTATCATTTTTTCAGAATCGGTTAGGTAGGGCTGGTTTCTTCATATTTGATGAACCCGAGGCCGCATTATCGCCACAACGACAACTATCATTAATGGTTATTATCAATGAGGTTTGCAAAAACCCTAATTCTCAGTTTATAATCGCTACACACTCACCCATCATCTTAGCTTACCCCGAAGCAACTATTTATTCATGCGATTCGAATATTATTGAGAAAATTGACTATAACGATACTAAACATTATCAAACGACCAAACAGTTTTTAGATAACCCAGCTCGTTATTTATATCATTTGTTTAAAGATTAAATTTTAACCAACATCACTGAGATTTCAGACCCCTCGATATTTCACCTAGAATTGATTTTTTATTTTAAATATATAATCTGAATTATAAGTGGGTTTATTTAAATATACTCTCTTTAACTCAATTTAAATCAAATTTGGAGAAAAAATGAATAAATGGTGGTTGAATATCTGTGGTATTCTATTATTAACACTATCGCTACAAAAATCATATACAATGGAAGAAAGATCACCAAACGAAAATGATAGCTGCTCAGCAACATTATCTCATTTGCCTACAGAATTAAAAACACTCATAATAGAACATTCAGTCTATGATTATGTAAACCAAAATTTTGATATTTCTGATCTTGAAAATTTAGAGCAAAATTTATGTAATACAATTAAAGGGTTTCCCGCATATCTAAGACAGAATTTAAACTGGCAGTTAGTGAGCAAAGAGTTCAGTGCTATCGGCCCCAGGAAAGAATTGGATTATTATTTTAAATATTACTTAACATTGAAAATAAGCCAACTCGATATTGATATTAGAAAAAATCTGCTTGCAACTATTAAAATGGACAAACAATGTTGCGACTTAATAGTTACATTACTCATTTTATCAACCGTAGATAACACCCTTGAGTCATTTTCAAAATTTAAAAATGCTTATAATTTAATGAAACAAGCTATCGCTTGCAGAAGTATCTATTTCTGTCGCCCTCTTAATGGAAAAGATGGCGATTTCTTTTCAGATTTTCATTATGCAGGTATCATTAATTTCGACCCTTCAAAGTTCCGCGATTCAAAATTACTACAATTTTTCCTGAATGATCGGGAACATAAAGAAGACAATGAACTTATTTTTGATATTTACGAAATTATAATTTGTTTAGAATCTACTCTTAAGAAAGAGCTGTTAGAAATAGCGGTAAAACATGATTCTTTTAAGAAAAAATATCTCGATACTGAAATTGCTCAAGCTATTTATTTTCAAAATCTTGATAAACTTAAAGAACTGCTAACTTCTGGTTCTGAAATTAATGAAAATTGCACGATGGCAGGACTTAATCCGCTAAGACTAGCGGTTGTATTTGAAGTAGAAAAAATTATTAAATATCTACTTGATAATCCCCAATGCACTATAACTGGTAAGTATAAACGGGACACACTTTATTATGCAGCAGCAAGCCACAATCCTGAAATAATACAATTAATTCTAGATAGGGATATTCACTTAAAGTTAAGTTTGTCAGATTTTCTCATAGCAGCTATTTTAACAGACAACATCAGACTGTTTAATTTAATTACGGACGGAAAAAGCATACCTAGATTCGCTTGCGAATTGGATGTAAATTTTAAATTTGCGATGGATAGAGCTGCACAAACAAATAGAGTTTTCATGTTTCAACATTTGCGCAAGATTGGCGTTGATCAAGATAAAGATTCAGGTATTTATCTTGAAGCGGCCATTGAAAATAATTGTGCTGAAATGGCAAGATTATTAGTTGACACTCACATCCATCCCTATTGGATCTATACAACATCATTACCATTTGCGATAACACGCGATGGCGATTTATTTAAGCTACAACTATTAATAAATCTAGGGCTCGACGTTGGATTAAAAAACAAGGAAAACCAGACACCTTTGATAATGGCACACCAAAATGGCTATACCGAAATGGTTGCATTACTAGAACAATGGTCTCAAGCAAAAACAAATCATACACAAGAAAAGCCTAAAGAATCAAAAAGATGTGTTATTTCATAAACCCATAATTCTACGTAGGAAAAATCTATGAACAGATGGCGGTTTAAGATAATAGGCATTTTATTGCTCACCGTATCTTATAAAATTACATTCACAATGGAAGAGCAGAAAGAATTTAACAATGCAATTCCCTGCGAATTTAACTTATTAAATTTGCCCATAGAACTCAAAGAACTAATTGTATTACAGTCAGTTTCAAGTTATGCAGATCAGTATTTAGATATTTCTGATTTATGTAATTTAGAACAAAACTTGTGTGCAGTCGTTAAAGGCTTTCCAGAATATTTGAATGATAATTTAGCATGGAGTTTAGTCAGCAAAGAGTTCGGTACAATTAGTGGCCGCCGCAAACTGGATAAATATTTTAAATATTGCTTAACATTAAGATTAAGTATACTAAATATCCACGCCAAAAAAGAATTGCTCGCAAATATTACAATGGACAAGCAATGCTCCAATCTGATCATTGCTTTGCTCATTCTATCTACGCTCGAAAGTAAACTCAAATCTTTTTCAGAATTTAAAAAAGTTTATAAATTACTGAAAAAAGCTATTAATTGTCGCAGTATCTATTTTTGTAGACCAATTGTTGATGATGCTAAATTTCTAGCTGATTTTCATTATTCTGGAATTATAAATTTCGATCCATCTCAATTTAGTGATACACAATTGCTCAAAATATTTCTCGATGACCGTGACGAAAAGCAAGACAATGATATCATCTTTGATATTTATGAAATTATTTTCTGTTTAAAATCTGAGCTTAAAAATGAATTATTAAGTAGAGCGGCAAATCAAGAGCATTTTAAAAAACTATATCTAGAAACCATTATTGCACAAACAATTCATTCCGAAGATCTTAATAAATTGAAAACACTTCTCAGTAGACCATCTGATATTAATCAAAAATGCACAAAAAATAATTTTACCCCATTGATGCTAGCTGTCGTGTTTGAAGCAGAAGAGATTATTGAATATTTAATTAGCGAGAACGCAGATTGCTTAGTGGAAAATACCTTTGGGCGAAATGCTCTATATTATGCAGCAGCATCTAAAAACCCAAGAATTTTAGCATTATTTGAAAAAAAAATTATGAATTTGAGCATATCATTTTATGATATTCTTAAGATCGCTATTTTAACAGAAAATTATGAGCTACTTAATCTCATTGATCAAAACAATATCCCTGAATTTGTAGCTCAATTAAATAGAAATCTACGGGAATTATTATTAATTACTGCTCAAAAAAACAGACTTTGTATGCTTGAACGTTTGCTCACTTACGGAAATGAAAATGACAAAGACTTTGATCAGCTTTTCTCATTTGCCTTGCAAAATCATTGCTTCGATGTAGCAAATTTTTTAATTACCAATATTTCTAGTAATTGGATAAATAAAGGCGTTGTATCTTTTCCTTTTAAAATAGCTACAGAAGGAGATTTGTCCAAAATGAAACTTTTAATCAATTTTGGCATCAATGTCGGCATCAAAAATGGGAGTAATATTACGCCGCGTTTAATTGCCGAAAGATGGGGTTATACAGAAATGGCTACAGTTTTGCAATCCTGGGAAAGATCCAATATTGAATTGAATTCAGCTCCAGCTAGCCCTAAAAAGAAAAAGAAGCGCTGCATTTTATCTTAAGTGTTAACGCTACAGCTAAAGCTGCTTTGGCCTGCACAACTTCAAGAGCCAATACCTCCCTTGAATCAACATAAGCTTCTTTCTTAATGTGCAAGGCATATTGAGCTACGCTATACATTTCGTTTCACCAATTATTACTAATAGTTATAACAACTTAATACAACAATCATTCATGTTGTGCAGTTTTTAAAAATCATAGAAAGTTGGCTATTTAAAGCACCTTTTCCAACCATTGATTAGAATCAACACAAATACCATACTGTACATCGGTTAATGCTTGAAACATTTTCTGGGCTATAACACCAATTTGATTATTGTTGATAGTATAAATCTTATCTTTATAGCGCAAAGTACCAACCGGAGTAATAACCACCGCAGTGCCGGAACCAAACATTTCTTGAACGGTACCAGTTTGAATCCCATCCAGAACTTCTTGAAGAGCAATTGGCCGTTCTTCAACGGGAATACCCATTTGAGCACATAAGGTAATAATTGATTTTCGAATAATTCCATCGATCATTGAATCAGTTAATGACGGAGTTACCAACTTATTATTAATTACGCAAAAAAGGTTCATCACCCCAACCTCTTGGATGTACTTTCTTTCTAATGGATCAAGCCATAAAACTTCGTCACAATCAAACAATTCAGCTTCTCTTTGCATGCGCATGGCAGCACCATAATTGCCTGCTGTTTTTGCTCGTCCAACGCCGCCCGCCGCTACACGAGTATGCTTGTCAGCGACTAAAATTGATACTGGACTATAGCCATTTTGGAAAAACGCGCCGACTGGCGACAAAATAATAAAAAAAAGATAACGCGATGAAGATTTTACATCAAGCGTATTCTCTGTCGCAATCATTGTTGGCCGAATATATAATGATGTCCCTCTTTCATTAGGAATCCATAAAGCATCCAGCGCAACAAGTTTTTTTAACCAGCTTAATACATGATCAACATCAATTTTTGGCATATTCATTATCTCTGCTGATTTGTTTAGTCTAGTAAAGCTATCGACTGATCTAAATAAAACAATATCTTGATTTACCGTACGGAATGCCTTCTGTCCATCAAAAATTTCTTGACCATAATGCAAACCAACAGAAGCTGGATCCAACGTCAGTTCTCCATAAGGTTGAATTCGAGCATTATGCCAACCTTTGTCATTTTGCCATTCCATTACAAACATATGATCAGTAAATTTTGATCCAAAAGTTCTTTTTATCAACGCATTATTCATAAGTATCATTCCGTTTTAAGCGCTATAATATCCACGCGACATAACAACTAGCAGACAAATGCTCATTATGGCGCATAAAAACGATATAGTAATGAATACAGACAGGGCAAGATTTTGTTTTTCTAAAAAAACGATCCTAAATTATTGCTATAAAGATCAGAAAAAACAATAATATCAAATATAACTAAATTAAATTTTGGTAATAGAAATGATACTATAATGATATGTTACATTTTAAATTACCTACAACATTAGTTGTTATGCTATTTTTGAGTTTTAGTGGAGATGAAATATGTTAATTATTAGTATGCTTATAGCACTTTTTTTTAATACTAGTTTTTGTATGCATGAACAAAACAAACCATATGTACCTAAAATCAATTTAAAATCACCGGATACAACATCGTATAACCCTAGCTTTGAACCAGAACAAAAAAATTCAAATCTCTATATATTTATGACAACTGATAGCTTAAGCGCTATCAAGCGCGAGATTGACGACTCAGGTTATGATGTCATCGCAAGAGAATGGAAAACATTTCGACAAAACAAGCGCATATCCATGGAACGAATAGAGCAAAAAGAAGTACATCCCTATAATGATATGATTGAAATTAGACTTCAGATGGCACATATTAATGAAAAAATTGAGCTTTTAAAAAAGCTACGAGAACAGCTAAAATTTTTTTACGATGTTCATGATAACAATAATAACAAGCTTCCTAATTATCAAAAAAAGAAACGTCGCTTCAAATCTAATGGTAAGTTAGTGAAACTTAATTATAAACAAATAGGACGCAGAGTTAAAAAAACAAAAGATAGCACTAAAAAAGAAATCGAACTGTTGCAAAAATTGCTTAACTCAGAACATTCACACTTAAACGAGGAATCTCGCGAACGACTCATTCATCTTATTTATACTCTTGCTGGTGGAATAACCGCATATTCAGAAATTCTAGACAATAAAATAAAAAATGTTCGAGAACAGATCGAAGCGTTAAATCACCAAAAAAAGCAACTGAATTTGATTCAAGCCGCATCGGAAGAACAATTAAAATCACCACGAAGAAAACTATCTAATGCTTAATATGATCGCAAAAAACATATTTTGATGAGAAATTATGCCAAATAAAGCTATTATCATGTTGTCCCTTGCATTATCACCAGCAGGTTCTCTTCATTTAGATATGAATAATGAAAATCAAGAACAAGTATCTCAAGAAACTGCAGAAAAATTAGAATCTCTTTTTAAGGACAATTTTCAAGATGGCTTACTCGATTTAAGCCTTATTAAATTTACTGAATCTTTACCGCCCAGCTTTCTTTTTTGGCAAAAATTTTCTGAAAGATTCATGACAGCTATTCGCCAGTTATCCGATCAGAGCAACATAAAAAGCCCACCATTTCCCTCACCGCAAGAGCTAGAAGAATTCATGCTTCAAGCACCTTTCATGAAAGGCAATGAATATCTAACTGCCGAACTGCTTGAGACTATGTGGACGGGCCTTTACACTGCATTGCTAACAAAACTGCAACGCTATGGCGGAAATTTACAGGCGTTTTTAAAGGCTCAAAACTTTTCATGGCATGCTCCCAGTAAAGTGTATTTTCAGGTCATTGAGAATGGAGATAACGAAGCACCATTTACCTTTTCAGCTACTTATACCACCCCATTATCAAACCAAACGCTCAAGCATCTGCCTTTAGCCAATGCACTTGAAGAATATGGCAACAATGAACTAGCATCATCATTATTGGAAATATTAATTCCTATACAAAGAGCTGCCTTAAAAAGCAACCTAATACAAAAACTGATTAATTCCGGTGATATTTTCAAATCACTTACCTGGACAGCAGAGCAGACTTATATTTTTTTGAAGGACGTTAAACTATTCGAAGATGCGGGCATAGCGGTAAATATTCCAAAGTGGTGGAATCCTCAAAAACCACCACGGCCTCAAATTGCACTTTCTGTTGGCCAAACCGCAAGCAGCATAATGGGGTTGCAAGGCATGGTCGATTTTGAAATAAAAATTACAGCCAATAATGGCGAAGAGCTATCGGCTGAAGAATCTCAAGAAATGCTGAACTCCAAAGAGCCATTTATAAAGCTCAAAGGCCAATGGGTTGAGGTTGATCAAGATGCCTTAAGTGACGTATTAGCATACTGGAAAGCGATTAAAAAAAATATTGATAAACGAGGATTAACATTCGCTGAAGGAGTAAGGTTTTTAGCGGGTGCCCATATGCTATCATCCGATTCATCTGATGCCGAGTTTGAACAAATTAGTAAATGGTCATCTTTAAAACCAGGATGCTGGCTAAAGCAACAACTTGATTATCTACGACACCCTGAACAGTTTCCAGAAGTTTCGGTTTCAGAAAATATAATCAAAATTTTAAATAAGCATCTCCATGCGACATTGCGTCCGTATCAAGTAAAAGGAGTTCAATGGTTGTGGCTACTTTATAATTTAAAGCTAGGTGGCTGCTTGGCTGATGACATGGGTTTAGGCAAAACGATACAAATGCTATCACTTATACTACTTATTAAGCATCATCAAAATAACAACAAGCCCCATCTTCTGGTGGTACCTGCATCATTATTAAGTAATTGGCAACAAGAGATAAAACGATTTGCGCCGGCATTAAAAGTTTTGTTTATTCATCCTTCTCTTAATGAAAATTATAAAGAAAACAGTAGTGATGACTTCGAAAAATTTGATCTTGTTATAACCACCTATGCCCTTGCCTATCGTTTAGAATCTCTCATTGATGCTCAATGGGACATGGTTATTTTGGATGAAGCTCAAGCAATTAAGAATCCAACCACAAAACAAGCGAAAGCGGTTAAGGCATTAAAAAGTAGTATAAAATTTGTTTTAACTGGGACTCCTATAGAAAACAGCCTTAGCGACTTATGGTCTCTTTTTGATTTTTTTGCACCAGAACTTTTAGGATCATCGCGAGAATTCAATATCTATTCTAAAAAATCAAATAAGGTTAATGATCCTACTAAAGTCTCTCGGTTTAACGCAATAATAAGAACATTAGCGAGCCCTTATATTTTACGGCGCTTAAAGACAGATAAAAATATTATTTGTGATCTGCCCGACAAAACTGAAATAGATACCTATTGTTCATTGTCTAAAGAACAGATATTGCTTTATCAGCGAACAGTAGAAGAACTTAAAATGGCTCTTGAGGCTAATAATAATGCAATAAAACGTAAAAATATTATTTTTAGTTACTTAATGCGTTTTAAACAAATATGTAATCATCCTTCTCAAGGAACTAAAAAGCAATTATATGAACCGGCACTGAGCGGCAAATTTTTGAGAATTAAAGAAATTTGTGAAGAAATTGCGGCCAAGCAAGAGAAGGTACTGATCTTTACACAATTCCAGGAAATTATTACCCCCCTCTCAGCATACTTGAGTACCATATTTAAATGCGAAGGATTGGTAATGCATGGCGGAACACCGATAAAAGATCGAGCTAAACTGGTTGAAGCTTTTGCACAAGAACAAGGACCGCCTTTTTTTATCTTATCACTTAAAACTGGCGGAACAGGTCTAAATCTTACTAATGCTACACATGTTATTCACTTTGATCGATGGTGGAATCCTGCAATTGAGCAACAAGCAACAGATCGTGCTTATAGAATGGGCCAGAAACGAAATGTGATGGTATACAAATTTATATGTCGCGGAACCATCGAAGAAAAAATAAATGAATTACTTAATACTAAAAAAATGTTATCAACTCAACTATTAGAAAGCGAAGATGATATTCTATTAACAGAATTAACCAATGAGCAACTAATCGGTATTGTTTCACTTGATATTCACAAAGCTTTTGATGAACAATAAGCAGCGATGCATAAAATTGTATAAATTCACACGAGTACAGCTAAAGCTGCTTTGGCCTGCACAACTTCAAGAGCAATACCTTGCTTGAATCAACACAAGCTGCTTTCTTAATGTACGAAACCCTCCTCAGCCATGCTATATAAGAAAACGTTGTTCTCACTGCTTAACCGTTGCAAAACACCATTATTTCGCATCTTTAGTTGCATCTTCAATTTTATGCTGTAAATATCTAATACTTTTAAAGACTTTTGCAACTTCACAATTTCTACCATGTAAGTTATTAAAAGCTTTCCAGAAAATATACCATGAGATTAAGTGAGGTATAACAAATGCAGGAAGCCATATTGGCTTTATTGCACCAATTATGGGCAGTAGTTGTTTTGTTTTTGCCTTAGCAGAGGCAGGGACTGTTCCCATATCTGGGTGTGCTTCAATCTGAGACCAAAGTAACGGAATTTGTGAATCCGGAATACCGCAAATTTCTTGAAGAGTTCGACCATAATTACCAGCAAATTTCAAAATAAGTTTTGGCGAAAGGGTATATACACATAATCCTAACAGTAATTGCGCCATTCCTTTAGTAAAATTTCTATTAAGCTTAGGACATTTTAGGGATAAATCCAAAAAATTTTTCAGTTGCTCAACGGTAAAGTTATTTTTTTCAACCAAATGGTACATTTCATTGAAATTATTATTTGCAATCGCCTTTTTTACATCTTGTTCAACGTTTCCACATACTATCATGCTGCAAAATAGTAAGCTCAATAAAAAAAGACTTCTAACAATTATTTTTTTCATAGTTTTTCCAATTATTAAGCATTAGCTTCAGACAGAAGATTTAATTTCATTTGTAAAAATGATTTAATTGCGAACATTTCATCAATTTTTCCCTGTTTTCTAAAGATCTTAATGCCATTCCATATCAAGTACCAGCTGTATATATTATAAATATGATTTATAACCGACTTCAAAGATTGCCTATTTTGTTCAGCAGATGCTGCAGTTTGATCATTGATGCACATAGTTAATCGTTTGACCCAATTTTCAAATCCTGTTCCACTCTCAAGCAATGTATCTAATAGTGGCGCAATTTTTAAAAGATGAAGAACACCATTTGTTATACTTGCACCCATTGCATAAATCAAAATACCAGAAGATATTTGAATAAGCCCTTTCAATTTATGTCCACCATTTTTAAAAGCAGTTTCAACAACATTTAGGCATTTTTCCAATAATTCTTTGTCTTTAATATCATTTATTACAACAATTTCATAAACCTTGTCTGCATTATTTTCTAAAACAGCTGAAAGTAAATTATTCGCAATAATTTCCGATTTTGGTTCAAATTTAAAAGCTGTTTTAAACGAATCTAAAATGTTAGCTTGTGCTTGAACACCTAGTAATATTAAGCTTATAAAAATTAATTTTTTCATTTTTTATTACCTTTTTTGGTTAGATTGTTGTTTTCTGACAGCTAATGGCAGAAAGGCCGTGGATTTTTGAAAAGAGTCTAATAATTTCAAGCTAATTAAATTTTATCGCACCTTACCTGGAAATAAGGAGCGCCCCCTTTTATGCTCAATTGAACGACACGCCCTAATTCATTCCTGTTAAATCTATAAACAATATTATCCATATTAGAATTTAAGGCGATAAACTGATCTGTTCCAATCGGTGAAAGCTCTTTGCCATCCGGCAAAAATAATAATCCCTCATTGGTTTGAACTTTATAACCATCTTTAAACAAAGGATGATCATATTTTCCAACATAATCATCATAAACAGCAAAATCAATTACGATTGGATTATTGCTTGGCAATTCATAAGATTGGTCAAGCATAATTGCAGCAAGAGCTTCTCTCGCCTCATTAACCCAAGATGAAAACAAGTTACTTAGAATAACGATATATATATCATCCTCTAACAATATTGATAAATTTGATTTAAACCCACTTGATAACATACCACCATGCTCTATGCATTTATGATCAAACAAAGACTGAATATGGCAACCATAGCCATAATTTTCTTTAGTATGATAGGGAGTAAACATTGTTTGAATAGATTCTATATTAATTAACTTGCCATCAGTTAATGCCTTTGCAAAAAGATAAAGATCATATGCTGTACAAAACAAACCACCGCCCCCTTTAAAATTTTCATAAACATAATGGCCATTTACTAAAGTATTTGTTTCATTAAAACAATAACCTGAAGCACAATTTTTTAAAATTTCGTAATCATGCCCACGAAAAAAGCTATCCTTCATTTTTGAGGGAATTAAAATATTTTCTTGAATATATGTTTCATAACTTGTGCCTGAAATTGTTTCGATAATATAACTAAGCAGATAATAACCAGCATTGGAATATCGATAATCCGAACCTGGTTCAAATTCCAAAGGCTTGTTTTTAAAAAAAGAAAGCATATCTTCTAACTTTGCAGGACATACTACCATTTCCAACGGAAGATTATCTGATGATATACCAGAAGTATGTGAAAGCAGTTGATGAATTGTAATCTCTTCCCCACGTGGATAATCCGGAAGATAGTGACTTACTGAATCATTAACATCCAATAGGCCCTTTTCTTGAAGTTGCAGAATAGCAACGGCTGTAATCATCTTGGTAATCGAACATATTCTAAACTTCATTTGAGAGGTATTATGAACTTCAAATTCATAACTTGCAAAACCATAACCTTTATTGAGCAAAATTGTATCACCTTTTGCAATGAGTACAACACCACTAAAGCGATTTAATTTAGTCAACGCTTCCATATACTTATCTAATTGCTGACTTGCATCGTGCACTTGCACTTCGTCCACCAAACTCTCATATATCCTAGGTTGAGTCATGGCTTGAAAATAAGATACGGATAATACACAGTAAGTTAAAAAAACAATTAGTCGAAATTTGTTATTCATAATTAACATTGTAACTTTAAACAATATACATATCATTAGGATCAAAAGCGGGAACGCTGATACATAATACTCGCACTGCTTCTGTATTTTTAGCCGATTTAAGATGATGTACTTTATGCGGAGGAATATGTACCAAATCACCAGCTTTTAGTACATATTTTGCACCTTCTACTTGAATAGCTAACTCTCCGTTCATTACTACAAATATTTCTTTTCCAAATTTATGGTAATGTGTGGGTGAATCAGTAATTTCAAGCAATGCAACATCCCAAGTTTTTTTACCTGCAATGAGATCATAAGCAGAGTAACTTCCTTTGTTATATTTTGCAGTATAATATTCTGGTTCAAAAGAATTAAGTCGCTGCAACTGCTGTATGAGCGTATCACTTAGCGGAACGCTCGTATCAAATAATAGCTCAGATGAACTTGGCACAGTAATGGTAGCGGACGCGTTCGGAAGTTGCTTGTCAGAATACGCATCTTCTGGATAATTAAATCCTGGAAAATCTATAAATAAGCTACGCGCAGGACCATCTATTGGAGTCAAACCATGCACAGTACCAGGAGCAATTTTAATTGTTTGGCCAGGCAGCATTACTATTCTTTTATCATCTAAAGTTAACTCTAATTTTCCTTCAATCATTATCATAATTTGAGTTTGTATCCTATGATAATGGGCATCTACTGGTTCTGTTACATCGAAAAGATCTAAATGCCAACCTTGTTTTGCTGCATGAGGAATAAGAGAATAAATCGTTAAACCATTTATCTTTTGTACCCGACATTCCTTTGAAAGTTCGTGAACATTTATTGTGATAAGTTCGTTCATATTCTTATTTTCGTTTAGATTTTCGGGAATTTTTGTAGTAGGAATATTTGCCGTTACGCTTGCTATGCAAATAAAGATAAAAGACTGGTAATATTTCATAGACCTTTTCCTATTTAATGAGTTAATAACATTTATTTTAATCATATTTTGGGGTGAATCAAATTAATTGATATTTTGCCTAAATTTGCATAAATATTCTGATAAACAAAAGAAATAGTTTTCAATCTGCTTGAAAAACATTATAGGTAAATTTTATAGCCGCATTTATAAACTCTCCCTCAAAAAATTAATTGAAAACTCATGAATAAAATAGGGGCGACATTCGCCCCTATAAGTTTTTTTACAGATTTATTAAGGTCAAGATAATTCAGGCTCAAACCACCAGAAATTACCTTCAACTTTTAAAATTTTACCTTGCTCACGGCATACTCTTGTAACAGCGGCACTAATACCAAAAAATTGCCAATCATCACCACACATAATACCGCCTTTTTCCAAATGAGGAAGCCAAGCCATAACATCTTCATACACGGATTTCTCATCATGGGAAGCGTCAACATAAATCAGATCGGCCTTTACATTGAGCATACTTGCTGCTTCTAGAGTTTTCATACGCATTGGGATTATTTTATCGCAAAGCTTATGATGCTTTACGTTAGATAAAAATTGTTGGTATAAGATTTTTCTTTTTTCATCAAGACCAGGGGTGCTCAGGATTGCAATATCAGAATCAGCAGTCCAATCATCGATACAAAACAACTTTGAATTCTCTGGCATAATTGACGCCATAAATACCGCTGAAGTGCCTAACCAACTCCCTAATTCTACTCTTAGTACACGACACTTTTATGAAATAAATTGAAAAAAGCCTTGCTTTATATAAAACTTGATAAAATTTCCACCAAGAAAAAGGATCAAGGAATGTATAAAAACAAGGCTTTACATAATTAT
>Ga0105046_10000822_pt1 | contig 45696 bp, 38 predicted proteins | sample MAT03_FD_78385 | JGI IMG/M metagenome (GOLD analysis project Ga0105046, IMG submission 78385) | Freshwater microbial communities from Lake Fryxell liftoff mats and glacier meltwater in Antarctica - MAT-03 (megahit assembly) | ecosystem: Environmental > Aquatic > Freshwater > Ice > Liftoff... | reverse complement strand
GCTTCACGAGCTGGCCGAGGTCCTGGAGGAGCTGCTCAAGCCGAGCTGAGTGGCTTCGTCAGCCGAAGGCGACGCTGACTGGGTCGGGCGGCAGGGTGATCGATTTGCGCCCCGACCGCGTCGCGTTCCATGGCTACGCGCATGTGCCGTGGTTGAAGCCCGGGCAACGACGCTTCACCGAGGCCGACCTGCCAAGCAGCGAGGAGCGGCGCCAGCTCTCCGAGCTCGGACGCGACCGCCTCGTCGCGGCAGGTTACCGCGAGATTGGCCTCGCAAATGGCTCGGGGCGATCCGACAACGGACGAACCACGGAGACACGGGGATAACGGAGGCGGAGCCAGAAGCCAGCGCGCGACGGCCGTTGGCGTGCCCGATGCCAATGAACCTCGACAGCCACGCCGATGACGCGCTCGCAGACGTCCTCATGCCTCAGCTTCAAGTCTCCGTGTTCTCAGTGTCTTCGTGGTTCATCATCCGGGTGTGATTCGACGTGAGGGGGCACTTGACTCGACCCCGCATCCGGTCGGCAGCAGAAGAGAGCCGAAGAACTTGATGAAGTGGGGCCAGCCGTCATCCACTGCCATCGCAAACCCTGCCTCGCCGCATCGGCTGCCAGGGCCGACCCGCTCCCAGGGCCATCCCCCTCAATCTCGATCACACCCCGCAACTGGGGTGGGCTCGCTGAAGGCTCGTGAGTCTGACACCGTTGCGCATGCATTTGCGAATCTCGAGCGCCACCCTCCTCGCGTTTCTCTCCATCAGCGGCTGCGGCAAGAGCCCGGCACCCGCGCCCGATGTCGCTGCGACGTCCGTGCCCGATGTCGCGGCAGCGGCGGCACCCGATGTCGCGGCGGCGGCAGCACCCGATGTCGCGGCGGCGGCAGCACCCGATGTCGCGGCCGCGATGGCGTGCGGCGAAGAGAGCACACAGAAGTTGGACCTCATTGCGCTCGAGAAGTCGTTTGGCGATCTGCACGCCGCGTTCGACAAGAGCGATTGGCGCACTGCACCCAAGGACGATGAGGGCCTCCCTGGCATCGACCCGACCACGGTGCCGAAGTTCGCGCCGCAGGTGCGGCAGCTCGGGTTGGTGGACGAGGTGAAGGACCTCGAGATCGGTCCGACCGAATCGGCCTTCGATGTCTACGACTGCAGCTTCAGCAAGATGGAGTTGGCGAGCGAGCCGGGCGCCAAGGACACGCTCGTGACGATCATCTGCCAGAACCAGTCGAACCCTGATTTCCAGGACGGCAAAGTGCTCTACGCTGGCGTCGTGCTGAGACCGGTCAGCGAGGGGACGTGGTGCCAGGTCGGTGCGATCGTCTGGGACACCTTCCTGTCATCGCGGGCATGTCTCACCGATGTCGGTGATGGGCCGGCGTGGAAGCTGACGCCCATCGAGCTCGTCCTGCCTGGACGTCAGGCGCTCCAGGAAGACCAGCTCGGCGGTCTGTGTGGGGGCGGCATGCTGCGCGGCGACACCATCACCCGGAGCTTCTGGGGCGTCGAGAATGGCAATCTCGTCCAGTATTTCATTGGACTGGTCAGCGACGCCAGCTACGAATCGCCCTGCCCTCCGACAGAGGAGCGGCGTGGCAAGATCGCGCTCGGCGAGACCTTCCCGAAGGTCATCAACGTGACGTACGAGGTCGTCTGCACGCCCGCCGAAGAAGGCTGTGATGGCGACACGAAGTGCAGAGCGCGCAAGGGCAGCGAGAGGCACACCTACGCCAATGGCAGCTACGATCTCGATGGGCCCGAGGCGTTGCCAGAGACGGCCGAGCCCGACCTGCGCAGCGGCACCAGCGCTGCCCAGCTCGCGGACCTGGGCCGCGCCGCGATGAAGGGGCAGTACTGGCCCGAGGCGATCGTCGAGCTGCGCAAGGCCTTCGCGGTCGATCCGGAAGTGCCGCGGCTCCGCGGTGAGCTCGGCTGGGCGCTCTTCAACGACACGCAGTACGCCGAGGCGCGCACGCTGACCGAGGCCTCGCTGGCCAAGGCCGACAAGCCCGTCTCGAAGGCCGCCCTCCTCTACAACCTCGGGCGCATCGATGAGGCGGAGAAGAAGACCGCCGATGCCATCGCGCACTATCAGGCGTCGCTCGCCGCGCGCCCGAAGAACGACACGGTGCAGAAGCGTCTCGACAAGCTCCAGAAGAAGTAGGGCGGGTCGGACTCTCGGGCCCGGGCGCACGCGACCGCCGGCAGGCCAGCGCCGTGACGCCCGCTACCAGAACATCACCATGTGGCCCCACGCTGACGCGTGCAGGTGCGGGATGACCCCGAGGCCGGCGAGCCCCACCATCACCAGCCACGCGCCCGATACCGCGAGCAGCACGCCCGGCAGGCGCGCGCGCCAGGCCGCTGGCAAGACCCGCGGGAGCAGCGTCGCGCCCAATAAGACCGGCGTCGTCATCGCGACCAGCGTCACCATCAGGGCCGCGCCCTCCAACGGCGAGGCCGAGGCACCCGCCAGGCCGAGCGCCCAGATGACGATCATGCACGGCATGAAGCCCATCAAGACGCCGAGCAGCCAGACCGCCTGCGGCGTGCCGGTGAGACTGAGCTCGCGTAGCCATCGATAGACCTGCGCCATCATGCCGCCCGTGGGCTTCTCCGCCGTTGTCGCGCTGCGATTGATGCTGAGCTGCGGTCGCACGGGGACTGGCTTGTTCGGTAACGCGCGCACGATCGTCGCGACCAGAAGGCCCACGCCAAAGACCAGCGTGAAGACCGCGGCGCCCGGCTCGAAGGCGGCTTTCAGTGCATGGCCCCCGAGCCCCGCGAACGCACCGAGCGCAGCCAGCGTCGTTGCGCGCCCCGCCTGGTAGGTCAGTAGCCGCAAGCCGCCCCGCAGCGTGGATGTGCCCCGGGTCGTGCCGGCGACATCGAAGCCGATGACGATCGGTCCGCACATGCCAGCGCAGTGGAACGTCACCCAGAGGACCCCGAGCGACAGCAGCTGCGCAAATGGACTCATGGAGCGGGCGCGGGCGTGGGAGCGGGAGCGGGAGCGGGAGCGGGAGCGGGCAAGTGCGAAGGCGCCAGCCGATTGGGCCCGAGCACGTCGATCGTGATGTGCTTCACCTCGGGCGAGGCCGTGCTCGTGACCTCGAGATCGAGCGTGATGCCCTTCTTCCACTCGGCCGTCGGGATGTGCACGACGACCGGCAGATCGTGGTCCGCGAAGGGCGCCAGCATGATGAATGGCTGCGGCAGGGTCACATAGTCGACTGCATTCGCGTTGGGATGGAGGTGGAAGACGGCCGTCTCGCCGGCCTTGTTGACGACGTGTACGCGCACCTGGTTGTCGACCCCGGTCGCAGTGATCGTGAACGGCGTGCCGGACGCGCGCAGTACCTCCGCCTCGAAGTCATCGTTTCTCGCGATGAGCACCGTCGCGACCGTCAGGCCGACGAGGCCCATGAAGATGTAGAAGAAGACGCGCGGACGCCAGAAGCGGCGGCGCCCTTCTTCGACCATGCGCAGTGAGTCGTGGCGGATGAGCCCCGGCGCGCGCGCGAGCTTCACCATCACCTCATCGCACGCATCGGCGCAGAGCCCACAGCCGATGCACTCGAGCTGCAGTCCCTGGCGGATGTCGATGCGGGTCGGGCAGACCGCGATGCAGCGACCGCAGTCGACGCAGTCGCCGCGGGCCGTCGTATCGCCTCTGGCTGCCGTCGCCGGTAGGCCGGCGTCCTTCGCCTTGGCCTTGCCCCGCGGCTCGCCCCGCTTGTGGTCGTAGATGACGTTGATCGTGTCCTTGTCCTGCAACACCGATTGGAGTCGGCCATACGGGCAGACCACGATGCAGAGCTGTTCCCGAAACCACCAGAAGTTGCCGTAGCTGACGGCGGTCATCACGACCGCCCACGCAAAGGTGCCGGGGTGCTCGCCCGGACCCTCGGTAATCATCTTGCCGAGCTGTGCCGCCGACGCGAAGTAGGCCAGGAACACGTGCGCAATAGCGGCCGACAGCACGAAGTAGATCACGTGTTTCGTCAGCTTGAGCCAGAACTTGCCGGGGCTCATCGGCGCGCTCGCGAGCTTGCGCCGACGCTCGGCCGGACCTTCGATCCAGCGTTCGACACGCCGGAAGACGCCGCCCAGGAACACCGTCTGTGGGCAGGCCCAGCCACACCAGATGCGGCCGAACAGGCCGGCGAGCACGATCAGGAAGAAGCCGATTCCGGAGACCGCGAAGAACGCGAGATAGAAGTCCTGCGCATTGAAGGTCGCGCCGAACAGGTAGAAGTGACGCTCCGGCAGATCGATCCAGATCGCCGGGTGACCGCCGATCTGGATGAGGGGCAACGACACGTAGATGGCGATGAGCGCCACCTCGACGAACGGCTTGAGCCGCGACCATTGCCCACGCACATCGGCCGGGTAGACGTAGCGACGGCTACCCTGGTCGTCCAACATCGAGAGGGAATCGAGATTGGGGCTCGGGTCTCGCCCATGCTTTGGTGGCGTTGGCGTCGGGGTCGACAGGCTCACTGGGTAGTCCGCAGTCCAGGCTCCGCCATCCTTGCGGGAGCCTTGACGGGAGAGCTCGGAGGCGCCGCGCTCTTTATCACCAGATCGCCCGTGTAGACTTCGCCCTGGGGCGGCTTGCCGACCCGGTTGGTGCCGCGCACCGTGACGAGGTAGGCGACCACCTCGGCCAACTGCGCCTCCTCGAGCACGTTGCGCCACTCGGGCATGCCGAGCTTTGGATAGCCACCCGCGACCGTGATGTAGATCGATCGCAGGTCGCCACCGTGGATCCAGCTCGTGTCGGTCAGGTTCGGACCGGTCGCGCCCTCGGCAAGGGCGCCGTGGCAAGTCGAGCAACGGTTGTCGAAGATCGTCTTGCCACGCCCAACCAACGCCGGGTCGGCCGCCATCGTCTCGATCGTCGCCGGGTCGATCGCGTTGGCGAGTGCCTCGAGATCATAGGCGGTCTGGGCCTCGGCGTAGGCGTCGAACGACAGCTTGCCGTTCGGCAGCGAGTGCAGCCACATCCAGTAGAAGATGGCGAACACGACCGTCACCGCGAAGGTCCAGAGCCACCAGCGCGGCAGCGGATTGTCGAGCTCCTCGATGCCGTCGTAGGCGTGGCCGGCGATCGGCACTTCGACGTCTCCAGATGCTGCATGCGATTGCGTATCAGGATTCATCACGGTCGTGCTCCGAGGTCGGGCTGGTGGTCTTGGCAAGGATGGCGGAGCCTGGACGGGTGGCCTGGCTGATGTCGGCGTCCGCCGCCAGCGGCAGCTGCTCCATCGCCGCGTAGGCAGGGTCCTTGCGACCGCGCAGCAGGACACGCGCGACGACGATCACGAAGACCGTCAGGAAGATGAAGAAGGCGAGCATCGGCAGCTCGAGGAGGTTCGTCTGCGACAGCGTTTCGCGCATCATTGGAGGGCTCCTTCAGAGGCGGCGGGTGCGGGTGCGGCGGGCGCGCTGGGTGCGCCGGGGAAACGCGCGGACGACGTCGCTCGACCGCGCGACATCACGTCGCCGAGCGGGTCGGCGGGCTGATTGCCAAGCCGCGTCAGGTACGCGATGACCGCACTGAGCTCGCTGTCCCAGGCGAGGTCGACGCCCTGCGCGGCGAGCTTGGCGCTGATCTCCTTGCCTTGGTACTCGGCCAGGAGCGACGCGTTGGCCATGTGCTCATCAGTGTAGGGGACGCCGAGCGTCTTCATCGCGCGGAGCTTCAAGGCGCCGTCGTCGATGTCGACGGTGGCGGTCTCGAGAAAGGCATACGACGGCATCACCGAGCCGGGCGACGTGGCGCGCGGGTCGATCATGTGCTGGTAGTGCCAGAGTTCCGACTTGCCGGCGTGGGTGCCTTCACGGGCGAGGTCGGGCCCGGTGCGCTTGCTGCCCCACTGGAACGGGCGGTCGTATTGCGACTCGCCGGCCACCGAGGGCGGCCCGTAGCGCAGCTTCTCCCAGACGAAGGGACGGATCTGCTGCGAGTGGCAGGTGTAGCAGCCCTCGCGCACATAGATGTCACGGCCGTGCAGCTCGAGCGGGGTGTACGGGGTCTGTGCCAACCCGGTCGAGGAGGTGTGGGTCAGTGGCACGGCTTTGTCGATCGTGAGCGTCGGGATCAGCTCCGCGATGCCGCCCACCAGGATGGCGAACGTCACGAGCAGGGTCATCACCATCGGGCGCCCCTCGAGCACGCGATGCATCGGTCCACCGAGCGTCGGGTTCTTGCGGCCGACGAGCAGGAGCCCGATGATGAACAAGAACACCATGAACGCGAGCGAAATGGCCGCCCCGATGATGTCCGACACGAAGTACACGCCGCTCGCCAGGCCCAGCATGTAGACGACGACCAGCGGTGGCGCGAACACGATGTTGGTCCAGTGGGTCTCGCGTTCGGGCTTGATGACTTCGGTCACGCTCACGGTGACGTTGGTCGCCTTGCCTGAGCGGATCGTCTTCCACATGTTCCAGAGCAGCACGAACCAGCCCGCCAGATACAGGAACCCACCGACCGCGCGCATGACGTACATCGGCCAGATGGTCCGGGTCGTCTCGAGGAAGTCGTAGGTGAGGCGCCCGGACTCGCTGGTGGCGCGCCACATGAGGCCTTGGGAGATCCCCGAGATCCACATCGACACCGTGTAGAGGAGGATGCCGAGCGTCGCCATCCAGAAGTGCGCGTCCGCCGCGCGGTTCGAGTAGAGCTTGGTGCCGAAGAGGCGTGGCATGAGCCAGTAGGCGAGGCCGGCGGCCATGAAGCCGTTCCAGCCAAGCGCGCCCGAGTGCACATGTCCGATGATCCAATCGGTGTAATGGCCGAGCGCGGATACAGCCTTTATCGAGAGCAGCGGCCCCTCGAACGTCGCCATGCCGTAGAACGTCAGCGCGGCCACGTAGAACTTGATGACCGGGTCGGTCTTCAACACCTTCCAGGCCCCGCGCAGCGTGAGGAGGCCGTTGATCATGCCGCCCCACGACGGCGCCCACAGCATCAGCGAAAACACCATGCCGAGCGACTGCGCCCAGTCCGGCAGCGACGTGTAGAGGAGGTGATGCGGGCCCGCCCAGATATAGAGAAAGACCAGCGCCCAGAAGTGGATGATAGAGAGCCGATAGGAGTAGACGGGGCGGTTGGCGGCCTTCGGCAGGAAGTAATACATGATGCCGAGGATAGGCGTCGTCAGGAAGAACGCGACCGCGTTGTGCCCATACCACCATTGCACGAGTGCATCCTGGGCGCCGGCATAGACCGAGTAGCTCTTCACGCCGGCGAACACCGGCAGCGCCAGGTTGTTCACGATATAGAGCACCGCGACTGTGATAATGGTCGAGATATAGAACCAGAGTGCCACATAGAGGTGCTTTTCGCGGCGCTTGTACAGGCAGTAGAAGAAGTTCGCGCCGAAGACGACCCAGACGAGGGTGACCGCGATGTCGATTGGCCACTCGAGCTCGGCATATTCCTTTGATTGGCTGATGCCGAGCGGCAGCGTCACCACGGCCGACAGGATGATGAGCTGCCAGCCCCAGAAATGGATGCGCGACAAGACGTCGTGGGTGCGGGCTTTGGTGAGGCGCTGGGTCGAGTAGTAGATGCCGGCGAACATCATGTTGCCGACGAACGCGAAGATGACCGCGTTCGTGTGCAGCGGGCGGATGCGCCCGAACGAAAGCCACGGTGCGACGTTGAGCTCGGGGAATGCGAGCTGGAGTGCTGCCAGGAGGCCGACCAACATGCCGACGGCGGCCCACACGACCGAGGCGATGAGGAAGTAGCGCACGGACTTGTCGTCGTAGGTGACCTGAACTTCGCGGGTCTGGGCGACTCGGCCAGAAGCGGCGAGGTCGGTGGCCAGGGGAAGTAGGGGTGGAGAGGAGGTTCGGGCAGTCATCGGCGTTGTGCTCCAGCGGTCGGGTCGGTCAGGTCGGGCGGGGCTGTCGGGGGGGCGGAAGGCGGGGGCGGAGGGTCGTCGAGCGGCAGGAGCGCCAGCCGGTCGTTGTGGTCGCGCGTGCGCTGGCCGTGCGTGAACACGAACAGGACGAGCCCCAGGACCGCGAGTACGGTGCTCACGAAGAGGGTGAGGTAGACGGCATCCAAGGCGCGGCTCCTGCGGGTGGTGGGGCGGGTTCGAGGGGAGGCGACGCTGTGGCGGGACGGCGGTCGCGCGAGGAAAGGGTGGTCAGCGCCAGGACGAGCAGCGAGGACGCCGGCATGGCGAGCGCGGCGATGAGCGGCGTGAGCCAGCCCTGGATGCCTGCGACCAGCGCCAGGGCGTTGTAGGCCGCGGCGATGGCGGCGTTGCGCAGGGTGATGGCGCGCACCTTGTGGGATAGGCGCAAGAGCTCGGCGACCGGTCCGAGGTGGCCCGAGGTGACGACGAAGTCGGCGCGGGCGGGCAGGGTCGGGCGGTCGAGCACGGGGGTCCCGGCGATGCTCGCACGCTCGAACGCCTTGGCGTCGTTGACGCCGTCGCCGACGAACAAGGTCGCCGCCGCGCCGAGCCCATCGACCAGGGCGGCCTTGTCGGCCGGGCTCATGCGCGAGTGAACGTTGGCGGGGGCGATCCCGAGTGCGAGGGCGACGGCGGCGGCCCGCTCGGCCGAGTCGCCGCTGGCGATGTGCACGTCGAAGCCGGCCGTGATGAGGTTGGCTATCTCGTGTCTCGCTTGCGGCCGAAGCGTCTCGCTGAAGGTGAGGCGCACACGCTCATTGTTTTCATTCGTGACCAGGCTACGCAGCACCAGTGCCCGGCCGTCGCCAAAGAGCGTGTGGGTCGCTGAGGCGAGCCCACGCCCGGGCGTCTCGCTGACGACCAGGGTTTTATCCAGCGGGCGGCTCGCGAGCGCCTCCTGGAGGGCGCGCGACTTCGGATGATTCGAGCGCGCCGAGAGTTGAAAGAGCGCGTCGCGGTCGCTCGCGGGAAGAGCGTTGACGGCCTCTCGGCTTGGCGCGTCGAGGTCCATGCGCGTGAGCGTGAGCGTGCCGGTCTTGTCGAAGACGACGTGGCGGATCTTGCGCGCGCGATCGAGCAGACCTGGGCGACGCGGCAGGAGGCCCTCTTTGCGCAGACGCAGGTGCGCCAGCTCGTAGGCGAGCGGGGTCGCAAGCCCGATGGCACACGGGCACGTCACGACCAGAACCGCGGTCGCGTGGCGGAGGGCTTCGAGTGGGGACGAGGCGGCCCAGACGACGGCGACGATGGTGGCGAACGCGAGTACCGAGATCACCCAGGCGGTCGTGAAGCGATGCCAGAAACGGTCGCCGCTGTCGGTCTTGTCGTGAACGCGCAGGAGGTCGTGCAACGCCGACGCGGCAAAGGGCTCACGGGCGACGAAGATGCGGGCATGGTCGCTCGCCAGGTGGGCGCCGGCAGGCACGATGTCTTTCGCCTGCAGGCTGACCGGCTCGGACTCGCCGGAGATCCAGGCGAGGTCGAGCGACGCCGGGAGGCCTTCGACGTTGGCGGCGACCGGCACGAGCTCGCGGGGTGCGACGAGGAAGCGGCGGCCGGCGGCGAGCTCGGCCAGTGGACGATGGGCGATGGTGCCGTCGGGCTCGATGACCTTCACGCGCACGTGCACGAAGCCGTCGTCGTCCAGGAGGCGGCGTCGGTTGACGTCGAGGAAGCGCCGCTGTGCCCAGCGGCCGAGCAACATCAGCGCCAGGAACAGGTCGAGCGTATCGAAGTAGGCGAGCTCGGGGCGGCCGCTCAGGAAGAGCACGACCGAGCCGACGTAGGCGAGCACGACGCCCAATGCGATCGGCACGTCGAGGTGGAGGGCGCCGCGGCGGGCGGCTGCGATGGCGCCGCGGATGAAGACCGGTCCGGCGACGAGCATGGCGACGGTCGAGAGTGCGAGGTTGACCCAGCCAAAGAGCGTATAGAGCCCGTCGGGATCGTCGGGCCCGAGGCCGAAGTAGGTCGCGAACGAGAGCGCCATCGCGTTCATGGCGATGGCGATCGTCACGCCGAGGCGGAGGCCGAGCCCGTCGCTCTGGGGGCGGCCGTCGCGGCACGGGGGGCCTGTGCGATAGCCGAGGCGCGCGATGTCATCGAGGTAGCCGGCGAGTGCAAAGCTGCGCGCGTCGAACGTCAGGTGTAGGCGCCCGACGCCGGGGTCGACCTCGAGGTGCAGGGCGCCCTGGCGCTTCTTGAAGAGCGCTTGCAGCACCCAGACGCAGGCCGCGCAGTGCAGGCCCTGCACATCGAGCGAGAGCACGACGCGGGCCTCGGGGTGGCGCACGCGCGCGAGCTCGACGAGGGCTGGCAGCCACGGTCGGTCGATGCCTTCGGCCGCTTCGGCCTCGCCGCGGGTGATGTCGCGCGACAGGTCGTAGAACTGGTCGAGTCCCATCGATTGTATGAGGGCGCGTGCCGAGCGGCAGCCGGCGCAGCAGAAGTGCTCACCGTCCCAGGCGCCTGTGGCCTTCGTTGATGCAAGCGGGGCGCGACAGTGGGCGCAGCTGTCCTGTGCGGAGAGGGGGGCACGCTTGTCGGCACGGCGGAGCATCGCCCGCGTGCCTTGTGCACGTCATGTGCCGCTAGCCGGTGACCCGCCTGGGAAGGGCGTGAGGGGCTGTTGGTCGCGATCGTCGCGGCCTGGCACAAACGATTGTGAGGTCCCGCACAAGACCTTTGTGCGGAAGCTCACACGCGGACAAGCCTCGACCTACCCCAACGCGAAGTGCCGGATGGCGGCGACCTCGCGCCCGAGCTCGGCGCGGAAGTCGGGATGCGCGATGGCGATGAGCGCCTCGGCGCGCTGACGCAGGTCGAGCCCATGCAGGTCGACGGCGCCGTACTCGGTCACGATCCAGTGGACGTGGCCGCGCGTCGTGACGACCCCCGCGCCGGGCTTCAGCGCCGTCACGATGCGCGACACGCTCCCGCCCGCGGCCGTCGCCGGCAGTGCCAAGATAGCCTTGCCGCCTTCGGACAGCGACGCCCCGTGGATGAAGTCCATCTGGCCGCCGATGCCGGAGTAGATGCGGTGGCCGATCGAGTCGGCGCACACCTGGCCGGTGAGGTCGATCTCGAGCGCCGAGTTGATCGCGCACACGCGCGGGTTCTTGCGGATGATGGCCGTGTCGTTGGTGCGGTTGCACGGGTGCAGCTCGACCTGGAGGTTGTCGTCGATGAAGTCGAACACGCGCCGCGTCCCGTTGACGAAGCTTGCGACCGTGCGGCCGCGATGGACTTCCTTGTGGCGGTTCGTCACGACGCCGGCCTCGATGAGGGGGATGAGCCCATCCGAGAACATCTCGGTGTGCACCCCGAGCTCGAGCTTGTTGCCGAGGCGCGCCAGCACCGCGTCGGGGATGGCACCGATGCCGAGCTGAAGGGTCGCGCCATCGTCGACGAGGGCCGCCACGAGTTCGCCGATCTGCGCCTCGATGTCGCCCGTGGCGGCGGGCATCGACTCGGGCAGCGGCCGGTCGCTGCGACAGAAGGCTGTCACGCGGTCGAGCGGGACCGCGGTATGCCCATGCGTGCGCGGCATGCGCTCGTTGATTTCAGCCAGCACGATGCGGGCGGAGTCGATCGCCGCGCGCGCGGTGTCGCATGAGGTGCCCAGGGTGCAGACCCCGTGGCGGTCGGGCGGTGACAGTTGGACGACCGCGACATCGAGCGGAATGCGCCCACTCACGAAGAGCTGCGGGATGTCGGAGAGGAAGACCGGGATGAAGTCGGCGTTGCCCTCGGCCAGCGCCTTGCGCATGCCCGGATCGACGAAGAACGCGTGTGAGCGCACGCGCCCGCCTCCCTGACCGGCCAGCACCGGCGGGCCCCCGAGGTGCAGGTGATAGGCATGGACGTCGGCCAGGTCACTGCGCGCGACCAGCGCTTCCAGGAGTGGCGTCGGGGTAGCGGCTGCGCCGTGCACGAACAGCCGCTGTCCATTGCGCACCTGCGCCATCACTTCCGCCGGCGTCATCGCTCGCTCCGCCCATTTCGACTCGAAGACCATCGCCGCCCCCTCACTTCGTTCGGCCCGATCTTATGCCGATCTGATTTGCCGGCACCGGCCGCTTTCATGTGTCGCCCGTGACCGGCATCCCTGTCCACAGTTGAAGAGGGCGATATGGCACTCTGTCGCCATGTCCGGCGTCGATCCACGCACGCTCGCCAACGGCGATCTCGAAAAGGCGCTCGCCGAATTGCCACATATCAGCCCGGCACTCTCACGCGCGGAGGTCAGCTATTCGAAAGTCCGCGCGATGACCCGCGTGGCGAAGGAGGCGAGCGCTGCCCAGCTCGAGACGTTGTGCCGCGGCATCGAGCAGGTCACCGACCAGGCGCCCCCGCGCAGACCCGCCAGGTCACGCTGCGCCCGTGCAAAGATGGCATGGTGCGCCTCGAAGCACGCCTGCATCCGGACGAGGCGGCCCTCGTGATGAGGGCCATCGACGCCGCGGTTGAAGAGGCCGACGACGCTTCCGCGGAAACGCGGACATTGACGCGCCTGTGGAGAATCGGGTGAGGAACTCGAGGACCTTCGCGTTCTGCTTACCCGCATATCCGCACACGACCCAGCGACATGCTCAGCCCCGGACTTCACCGAGCGCTCGAGCGTCGCCTCGAACTGCTCACGCACCGGCGCCATCATCGCGATGAGGGCGTCGCGCGTGATGCTGCCGTCGCGCTCGCGCTGCAAGTAATCGACCGAACTCAGCAAATCTGGCGGGTCGCGCTCGCAACCTTGTGGCCCGAGGCTCGCGGGGAGGTAGTGGATGCCGCGCCGCGCGCACGCGCCGCGCTCACACGGGTGGCCGACATGCCCGGTGCGGCTGGCACGCTTCAAGCCCTACCAACGGCAGGAGGTAGCCCCAGGCTCGCCAGGGATCTCATGACCAGCAGTCCCGTCTGCGTGACCACGCGCACACGATTGAGGGACGCGATCGAAGTGATGTACGGCAATGACATCCAATGACATCCAATGACCTCCGACACACGCCGGTGCTCTCTCACCAGAGCTGGTCGGCATCCTGTCGGAGCGTGATCTGCGTCCGTTGTGGGACGCGGCGCTCGACCCCACCACGATCGGCGACGCGCGCATCTTCCATAGTCGGGTGAGCGACTTCAGGACGGCGAGCCCAGTCACGGTCGAGCTCGAATCCGAAATCGACGAGGTGATAGAGCTCCTGCTCGAGCACCGCGTAGGCGCCCTGCCGGTCGTCGACGCCGAGGGAACGCTGGCTGGGATCATCAGCTACGTCGACGTGTCGAAGGCGGCGCTCGGTCGCTTCTGAGCCTGAGTCTCACGCACCGGGTGGGCCCAGGGAAAGAGAGCACGCCATCACCTCTGCGAGCGCTGCCCGCACGCGGGCCACCGCGTCCGCGAGCGGCAGCGCGGCTTCGATAGAGACCTCCGGGGCGAGCGGCGGCTCGTAGGTGACGCCCGCGCCGGGCAGCGTCGTGATGCGTTGTTCGGCCGCGGCACGCCACAGGCCTTTCGGGTCCCGCGCGGCGCAGGTCTGGCGGTCGACGTCCATGTAGACCTCGACGAAGCGTTGCACGCGGGCCCGCGCCGCGTCGCGAAAGGCGCGCTGGTGGGCGGTCGCGCTGATGACGACGACCACGCCGGCGGCCGCGCCGAGCTCGGCCAGGTGGGCGAGCAGCCCGTAGAGGCGCGCACGACCCGCGTCGTCGTAGCCGCCGTCGCCCATGACGTGGGGTCGCAGGTCGTCACTGTCGAGATGCAGGACCGCCGCGGGTGGCTGTGCGTCGCCCCGCAGCGCGGCCACCAGTGCGGCTGCGAGCGTCGTCTTGCCGCTCGCCGGAAGGCCGGTAATCCAGATCGCGGCGCCGCGAGGCAACGTCACAGGATGTCTCCCGCGAACGGGTCGAACGGCTTACCCGCGAGGAGCCGTTCCGCAAAGGTGAGCAGGCGTTCGCGCACGCTGTCGTCGATGTCCGGGTACCAGACCGGGCTCGTCACGACGAGGCAGCGCCATGCGAACCAGGGGGCGACCAGGCCGAGCAGGTCGCGGTCGCCACTGGCGGTGAGATAACGGTCCCAGAAGATATTCCAGAGTTCGCGGCCAGCGTTGCCGAATTCGCCGCCATTGGGGGTTGCCTTGTGCGCGACCAGCGCGAAGAACAGGTAGTTGATCGCGAGACAGGTCACGTCGTCGGCCGGGTCGCCGGCTGCTCGCCGGCTGCAGTCGAGGGCCGTGAAGTCGGTGCCGTCGCGGAACAAGATGTTGAACGGATGGAAGTCGCCGTGGATGCGGCGCGCCCGGTCGGTGCGGTCCTTCAGGCGCCAACGCCAGGCGACCGCGGCCTGCTCGATGCGGCAAAGGCGCGCGCCGTCCGCGACCGGGTGACCACCGGGCCAGCTGTCGGCAATCCCGAAGAGGCCTTCGCCGCTGCCGATCGTATCGCGCACATGGCGCGTATAGTCGGCGGCCGGACGCCGTTGGGCATGCAGCATCGCGAGGTAGTCGGCCAGCGCGGCGGCGCGCTCGAGATCACGGGTCGGCGCCCGCGCGAGCCTGCAGACCAGCGCGAGGTCGTTCGCGTACGGCTGCCCCGCGACGTAGTCGGTGAGGAGCCACGGCTCACCCGCCGGCAGTGACACGAGCTGTCCGCCGTCGTCGAAAGTGCCGACATCGAGCGGCCGCACGTGGTGCGGGATCGCGCGGAAGTCGACCGCTGCCTCGACCAGGTTCGCCAGGCGATCGGCGCGCCGATCGTGGCCATGGGGATCTGGCCGCATGGTGCGCAGCACCGCGTCGTGGGTGATGGGGCCGTCTTCGCCGGGCTCGTCCCAGCTGACGCGCAGTGGTCGACCGTAGCCGTGCGCCTTCAACCCGAGCCCATCGTCGGCGCCGAGTGGCGTCAGCGCGACGAGGCGCGCGTGGCGGCACACGTGGGCACGCAGGTAGCGTTCGACCGCGTCGGGTGCGATGCGGTTTGGAGTCGCCTCCGGGGCGGGCTGCTGGGTCACGTCGTACCTCCTCGGGAACTCGCGCTTGCGGGTCGGACAAGAGAGATCAGCCGGAGCGCTCGTCGTCAAGGGCGGCGTCATAGGGCGCGCGCAGTACAGGCTCCGCCAAATTTGCGAAGGCCTCGGTATCGCCTTCGGCTGCCTTGGCCAAGGCCTCGCGAGGCTCGGTCGCACGCACGGTGAGAACTGGGATCGGGCTGTGCCGCACGACCTTTTCGGCGACACTGCCGACCAGGAAGTGGGCCAGCCCGGTGCGGCCATGGGTACCCATGACGATCAAGTCCGCGCTTTCGGCGCTGGCGATCTCGACGATGGTCGATGTCGGCGAGCCGACGACGACGCGGCCCCGATGCCGCACCGCGGCCGGAAGCCGTTGCAGGCGCGCGCTCAGCTCCTGCATCGCGAGGTCATGGGTGTAGCGCTCGATCGTGATGCCCTCGGGGTGGGTCGCGGGATGGATGAACGTGCCGAGCGGCAGCCCGTGGGTCTCGACGATGTGCACGGCGAACAGCTCCGACTGATGCTCGGCGGCGATACGCGCGGCGAGCTCGAGAGCGGAGTCCGAGCCGGTCGAGAAGTCGATAGGCACGAGGATGCGGACAAAGGGGTAGTGCGCCATGGCCTGTAGGCGAGCAGCTTCCATGCCAGCCGCATCCGCTGGGCTCACCGCTGACTGCAGCCGATGGCGATGCGGTCGACGCGCGCGCCGAACGAGGCCCTCCGAACTCCGGTCGTGCGAGAGAACACGCGGCCGACCGTGCGAGAGCCCACAAGCTCGCGCGTGTGATGGTCAGTCACTCGCCCGGCTTGAGGCCGAACTTCTCGATCCGGTTGCGCAGCGCAAAGCGACTGATGCCCAGGAGCTTTGCGGCAGCGGTCTGGTTGCCCGCCGTGCGTTCGAGCGCCTGCACGACGAGCCCGTGCTCGACCGCTTCGAGGTCGACGCCCTCGGGTGGCAACGGGAAACGATTGCCGGTCGGCGTGGGCATCGGGGCCGTGCGCTTGGCGAAGCGGACCTCGGCCGGCAGATGGGCGAGCTCGATACGAGGCTCGTCACGATAGAGGGTGGCTATCCGTTCCATCACGTTCTTCAGCTCGCGAACGTTGCCGGGCCAGGCATAGCCCGCCATCGCCTCGAGCGCGGCAGGTGAAATCCCGTCGAGGGTACCTGGGATGCGACGGCCGAAGTGCTCGAGGAAGTGGGCCACCAGCGCCGGGATGTCGCTTGAACGCTGGCGCAGCGGCGGCAGCTCGATCGGAATGACCGCCAGCCGATAATAGAGGTCGCGCCGAAAGCGGCCGGCTTCGGCGTCTTTGGCGAGGTCGCGGTTCGTCGCAGCGATAATGCCGGCGTCAATGGCGACATCGACGACGCCGCCGACGCGTCGGATCCGGCGATTCTCCAGCACGCGCAGGAGCTTGGCCTGGGTGCCGAGCGGCAGCTCGCCGATCTCGTCGAGGAGCACGGTGCCCCCACGGGCGACCTCGAAGAGGCCACGTTTGGTCGCGCGTGCATCCGTGAAGGCACCCCGCTCGTGCCCGAACAGCTCCGACTCGATGAGCGTCTCGGGCAAAGAGGCGCAGTCGATCTCCACATACGGTCCATCCCGCCGCGGCCCGCGCGCATGGATCGCCTGCGCCACGAGCTCCTTGCCGGTGCCCGACTCACCCAAGATCAGCACCGTCGGGGCATCGACCCCTTCGAGGCGCGCGAGCATATCGAAGACCGCGCGCATGGGCGGCGACTCACCGACCATGTCTGCGTAGCGCGCGCGCTGCCGGTCGCGCAGATAGCGCACCTCGTCCGAGAGGCGCTCGCGCTCGAGCACGCGTCGCAGCTGCACCATGACCTCGCGCAGATCGAAGGGCTTGGGCAGATAAGCTGCCGCGCCGAGCTGGGTCGCCTCGATCGCCGAGTCCACGCCGCCATTCGCCGTGAGCACGATGACCGGCACCATCGCCCCGGATTCGCGCAGCTTGCGCAGGCAGGTGAGCCCGTCCATGACCGGCATGTTGATGTCGAGCAGGATCGCGTCGGGCATGCGGGCCAGCGCCGCGTCGAGGCACTCCTGGCCATTGGCCACGGCCTCCACGGCGAAGCCTTCGCTGGTGAGATGCTCGGCGAGCGACCAGCGGATCATGTCATCGTCGTCGCATACGATGATGCGCGTCGAAGGAGGGATTGGATCAGCGTGCTTCGTCATTGCGTTCGAGACGATAGCACCGGATGCCGAGAGCGTCATCGACTCCGGCAGTGTGGATGCCGTTGGCGCGGGTGGCCGGAAAAGGTGAAGCGGTCGATCCCCCAGAGCCTCTGGTGGAGTCGACCGCTTCGGCTGAAACGAAGGCAGAGCCCTTCGTGACGACGGGCCACCCGGCGAAGGTGCGACCCGAATTGAATCAGTTCTCGATTAGCGCTTCCTCGGATAGCCGCCGGCCCCGAACTCGCTCTCGGACGACTGGACCGCGAACGGGTTGGCGCGCTTACGGGCACCGGTCACGTCGGCCAGGGTGCGACCACCGCTGGCCCACGGCTTGGCGCCTTCGGCCGGGCGCGTCTGCGGGCGCGTATCCTGGAGCGACGCGCCGATGTCGGCAAAGCGCGCGTTGCGCCCACTCGGGGCGCCCACGTGGACGAACGGCGAGCGGTCCTCGTAGTCGAAGTCGGGCAGCGGCGGCGGCGGCTCGGGCGGCTTGTGGAACTGCTGCACGTGCTGCTGCTGCTGCGGCACGTACACCTGCTCGCCGTGCTGGTCGTGCTGGGCGTCGTGCTCGCTCGCCCGGTCGAAGCCGGTCGCGACGACCGTGATGCGGATTTCGTCGCCCAGCGCCTCATCGATGACGGCGCCGAAGATGATGTTGGCATCCGGGTGCGCGGCGGACTGGATGAGCGTAATCGCGTCGTGCATCTCCATCAGCGTGAGGTTGTCGCCACCCGTCACGTTCACGAGGATGCCCTGCGCGCCGTCGATCGAAGTGTCCTCGAGGAGCGGCGACGAGATCGCCTGCTTGGCCGCCATCGCCGCGCGGTCGCGACCCTTGGCCGCGCCAGCGCCCATGAGGGCCATGCCCTGCTCGGCCATGATCGTGCGCACGTCGGCGAAGTCGACGTTGACGAGGCCGGGCACGGTGATGAGGTCCGAGATGCCCTTCACCGCGTTGTAGAGGACGTTGTCGGCCTCGCGGAACGCCATGAGCAGGCTCATGTTCTCGTTGGCGATCGCCAGGAGGCGCTGGTTCGGGATGACGATGAGCGTGTCGACGCACTTGCGCAGCGCCTCGAGGCCCTTCTGCGCATTCTTCATGCGCGGACGGCCCTCGAACTCGAACGGCTTCGTGACGACGCCGACCGTCAGCGCGCCGAGCTCGCGCGCGACCTGTGCCACGACCGGGGCGGCGCCGGTGCCGGTGCCACCGCCGAGGCCGGCCGTGACGAACACCATGTCGGCGCCCTGGAGGAACTCGGCGATGCGGTTGGTGTCCTCCATCGCGGCCTTCCAACCCTTCTCGGGGTTGGCGCCGGCGCCGAGACCCTTGGTCAGCTTGCCGCCGATCTGGATCTTGTGGGTCGCCAGGTTCTTGTCGATCGCCTGGATGTCGGTGTTGCAAGCGATGAAAGTCACGCCCGACAGGTTATTGCGCACCATGTTGTTGAGTGCGTTTCCGCCGGCGCCACCGACGCCGACGACTTTGATATTGGCGCCCGTGATGATGGGCTCTTCGAATTCGATCATGGCAGTTGTCCCTCCCCGAGAATATGTGCGGCTGCGTATAGGGTCCCGACTCACGCAGACAATTCATCCGAAGCGGCGGCACCCGAGCCGACGCTCCCCATCCCTCAAACGACGGCTCCCAAGCTTGTCAGGAGGCCGTCAGAAACCGATTTCAAAACCAGGAATCCAGGAGCTTCCTGAACCCGCCCCACACCCGCGAGCGCCCTTTTTTGGCGCTCATGGACAGCGGCGGGTTCACCCCTTCGAACACGTCGAGGCAGAGCCCGACCGCGCTCGCGTAGCGCGGGTCGTCGACGACGTCGGCCAACCCACCGAGCCCACGCGGGGCTCCGATCCTGACCGGCATGCCGACGAGGAACTCCTCGCCGAGATCCGCGATCGCCGAGAGGCGCGCGGTGCCACCGGTCAACACAACGCCGGCGGCGAGCAGCTCGCGGCAACCGGCAACTTCGATCTCGTGGCCGATACGGCCGAACAGGTCTTCGAGCCCGGGCTCGAGGATCTCGCAGAGGAGGTGCCGCTGGCGGATTTGCGGCTCGCGCCCGCCGACCGACGGCACCGACATCGTCTCGCTTTCGTCGACCATGGTGGCGAGCGCCGAGCCGTGCTGCTGCTTGATGATCTCGGCGTCTTTGACCGGCGTGCGCAGGCCGCGCGCGATCTGCCGGGTGAGCTCATCGCCGCCCCAGTCGAGTGACACCGTGTGGACCAGCGCGTGGTCGTACCAGACCGCGATGTCGGTCGTGCCGCCGCCGATGTCGACCAGCACGCAGCCGAGCTCGCGCTCTTCGCGGGTCAGCACCGAGGCCGACGCCGCGAGACCGCCGAACATCGCGCGCTCGACCTGTAGGTTCGCGCGGCTGGCACATTCGATGGCATTGACGAGGGCCGTGCGCGCGGTCGTGATGACGTGCACACGCGCCTCGAGGCGCACGCCGTTCATGCCGACCGGGTGGCGGATGCGGTCGTGCCCGTCGAGGATGAACTCCTGCGGCAGCGCGTGCAGCACCTGCTTGTCGGCCGGCAGTGCCACTGCGCGGGCGCTCTCGAGCACGCGCTCGACGTCGGTCTCGGCGACGCGGCCGCTGCGCACGGCGACGGTGCCGTCGGAGTTGAAGCCCATGATCGATGCGCCACCGATGCCGATGCGCACCGATGAGATCTGGCAGCCGGCCATGCGCGACGCCTCGTCGACGGCCTCGCGGATGGACTCGGTCGTGCGTTCGATCGAGACGACCTGGCCCTCGCGCAGCCCGCCGGCCGAGGGCACGACCGACACGCCGATGATCTGGCGGTCATTGGGTGAACCTTCGGCGATGACGCAGGCGATCTTGCTCGATCCGAGATCGAGACCTGCCACGATATCTGAGGTCTTGGACATGGGCATCACTCCTGACCGTTGTCGTCGGCCGGGCGGCCCCCTGAAACGGGTGCAGCTTCGGCACCCTCCAGGTCGGCGTCTGGCTCATTCGATTCGGGGATGTTCGCGGGATTTGCGGAGGGGGCAGCGTGCGGGCCGGACGGAGGCTCGTGCGCGTCGGTCGGATGGGCGGGGGCGGTGGGCATGCCCGCTGTTGTGGCCGCGTCGGGCGTTGCCGCTGCTGTCGGCTCTGCGACCGGCGCCGGTCGGCGGCCTGCGGTGTCGGCGCTCTCGGGGCCGAGGTCGGTCTTGACGACGACGCGGGCGCCGCCCATCTCGATGGAGCCCGGGGCGTCGTCGCCGAGGTCCAGCAGGATGTAGTCGGCGGTCTTGCCGATCGAACGAAGGTGCTCGAGCACCCACTCGACGCGGAACAGCTTCTCGCGGAACGGGCCACGTCCGAGCACGATCTCGGTGGCGTTGCCGACGGTCTTGCCTTCGAGCACGAGCGCGACGGTGCCACCGCCCTGCAGGCGCAGCTCGCCGACGGGGTAGCGGCGCGCGAGGCCCTGGGCCTCCCAGATGCGCAGGATGTTGAGCGCCGCCGCGAGCTGCTGCCCGATGGCCGGGCTCTCTTTCGGGTCGGACAGACGCTCGGTCTCGATGCCCGAGATCACTGGCAGGGACATCGTGAAGTCTGCGGGCGCGACCGCGAACGGCACGCCCAGCTCGTCGACCAGGTAGAGCTCGTCGGCCGCGAGGAAGGCGGTCGGCTGGTGCTCGACCACGTGCACGACGAGCTTGTCGGGCAGCTCGCGATCGATGCGTGCCCAGCGGATCCAGGGGTGGTCGCTGAGGCGCTGGGTCATCGCGTCGACATCGGCTCCGAGCACGTGGGTGCCGGCGTCGATGCCGGCAATCTTCAAGAGCTCCTCGCGCGCGAGGTGCGGCTCTGGAGCGGTGTAGCCCGGCTGCGTGACATGCTCGACGAGCACTTCGCGCACGTGGAAGTAGCCGCTCTGCATCACGTATTCGTAGGCGCGCACGCCGAGCAGCGGCACCGTGAAGGCGGCCAGCGCGGCGGCGACCGGGGCCAGGAACGCGAGCACGCCGAGCGTCCAGCGTGCGAGCCCCGACAAGCGCGGATGAGTCTTGCTTCGTGGCGGCCGAGCCTGGGCTGCGGCCGCGTCTTCCCCGAACTCGAGATCGAGGGACCCATCACGAACGCCCTCGCTCTGGGCACGCGTGAACAGCTTCAGCTTCTTGCGATTCTTCTTCGACAACACCGGTAGCCGCAGCTGCTTCAGCGACGCGAATAGCTGTGCGAAATCAGGCTTCTTGAAGAGCGAGCGGGCCCCGCGGCGACGGTTCATGACGCCACCTCCAGAGCCTGCGATGGGAAGTCTCCAAACCGCTGGACCTCGGGGCGCAACACGATGCCGAACGACTGCCGCACACGCGCGATGCACAGCGCGATCAGCGCAACTGCATCAGCCGCAGTGCCGCCGCCGTGATTGACGATCCAGTTGGCGTGCTGGGTCGAGATCTCGAGTCCGCCGATGCGTTGACCCTTGAGTCCGACCGCCTCGATGAGCCGGCCCGCCGAGTCGCCGTCGGGGTTCGCGAACACGCTGCCGCAGCTCGGGAACTGGAGCGGCTGGCTGCCCTTGCGATACGCGAGCACCTCGTCGAGCTGGTCGCGCATGGCGGCATCGGCGTCGCTCACGACAAACGTCGCGCTCACGATGACCTGGTCGGCCGTGATGGCGGAATGTCGGTAGGCGAGTCCGAGCTCGGCCGCGGGCACGGTGGCGATCCCATCGGCGCTCGCGAGCTCGACCTCGGCCAACGTGTCCGACACCTCGCCCCAGCGCGTGCCGGCGTTCATCTTGACCGCGCCACCGACGCTGCCAGGAACGCCGCCGAGCACCCAAAGGCCGCTCAGCGCCTCGTCCTTGGCGACCCGCAAGAGCCGCGTGAGCGACGCACCGCCAGCGGCTATGATCTTGTGTGATCCTGGCGCGCCGCGCTGCAGCTCGAGGGTCGCGAGCTCGCCGACGAGCACAATCACGACACCTTCGAAACCCGCGTCCGACACGAGCACGTTCGACCCGTTGCCGAGCACCGCCCAGCGCACGTCTTCCGACCGCAGCTGCGCCAAGACCGGCACCAGCGAAGCGCGTGCGCCGACCTCGACGAGCCACCGCGCCGGGCCCCCGATCTTCCAGGTGGTGCGTGGCGCCAATGGCTCGTGCTCGAGCACCGTCACGCCCGTGAAAGCCATCAGATCGTTGAAGAGTGTCGTCATGCGGCGAGCTCCTCGAGCTGGTCGACCACCACGCTCGCGGCATCGAGATACCCCAGCGACCGCGCCGCCGCGCCCATCGCGCGCCGGTGCGCCGGGTCCTGCGCCAGCCACACGACCGCGTCGACCATCGCCTCGCGATCCCACGCGTCCTGGGTGCAGACGATCGCCGCGCCGGCCCGCTCGAGCACGCGCGCGTTTGCCTCCTGATGGTTGTCCGCCGCGTGCGGGAACGGCACCAGCAGGCTCGGCAACCCGACCGCGGTCAGCTCGGCGATCGTCAACGCGCCCGCGCGGCAGATCGCGAAGTCGGCGGCGGTGTACGCGTCCGCCATGTGGTCGATGAACGCGACGATCTTCGCGTTCGCTCCGATGAGGGCGTAGCGCTCGACGGTCGCCTCGACCTCGGCCGTACCCGACTGGTGCAGCACCGTCACAGCGATGCCGCGGGCGACCGCGCGCGTCAGCAGCTCGGGCACTTTGGTGTTCAGGAACGTCGCGCCCTGCGAGCCGCCAAAGACCAACACCCGCAGCTCGTTACGGCCCGAGGCGGCGTCGTCGCGCACGGCGCCCGCGAGTCCGTCGGCGATCGCCTGGCGGATCGGATTGCCGGTCACTGTCGTCTTCGCCGGGTTGAAGTGGGAGCCGGCCGCGGCAAAACCGACGAAGACACGCTTGGCGATCTTGCCGAGCCAGCGGTTGGTGAGGCCGGGGGTCGCGTTCTGCTCCTGGATGGCGGTCTTCCTCCACGTCAGCCAGGCCGCGAGCAGGGCCGGCCCCGAGGCGTAGCCGCCGACACCGATCACCACGTCGGGGTTGTGGCGGCGCAGGATCCGCCAGCTCTGGTAGATCCCGACCGGCAGCCGGAAGAGGCCCTTCACCTTCGACCAGAGGCCGCCACCCTTCAGGCGCGATACGGTGATCGTCTCGAGCGGGTAGCCGAGCGGCTCGAGGATGCGGGTCTCGAGCCCACGGGTCGTGCCGATGAAGGCGACCTTCGCGTCGGGGTTGCGGCGCAGCACCTCTTCGGCGATGGCAACGCCGGGGTAGACGTGCCCGCCGGTGCCGCCACCGGCGATGACGATCGATGTGATGTGCTTGCGCGCGCTCATCGCTCGGCCTCGCGCGTCGGCAGCACGTCTTCCAGGCTCTGCGGGCGGCGCTTCTTGAAGCGCGCCATCACCCGCCCGAGGCGACCGGTGTCGACCTGATAACGCGGCCGCAGCATCTGGAGGGGCGCGGGCGCGTTCAACGCGTCGAGGATCGGCAGCGCGGCGCGCGCCGTGTTCCAGCTCGCGTGGCGGCTGATGTTCAAGAGCACGCCGATGGCGGCGCAGGACACCAACATAGAAGACCCGCCGTAGCTGACGAAGGGCAACGTCAGGCCCTTGGTCGGGATCAGCGCCACCGCGACCAGCATGTTCACGACCGCTTCCAAGATGATGAGCAGTGTCAGCCCGAACGCGAGCGCGCGCCCGAACGGCTCGTCGGTCGCGAAGGCGAGGCGCACCCCGCGCCAGAGGATCATTCCGAAGCACAGCGCGACAAAGCCGATGCCGATCGACCCGAGCTGCTCGCCCAACACCGCCAGTACGAAATCCGTCTCTCCTTCCGGCAAGTTGCCGGTCAATGTCTGGCCGCCGAAGCCGAGCCCCTGGCCGCCGATTTCGCCGGAGCCCAGGGCAATCTGCGAGCTCACCATCTGGTAGCCGCGGTCGTCGCGATGGGCCCACGGGTCGATCGCGGCGAGGACACGACCGAGCCGCATGTCGTTCGATGCGACCGCCTGGAACGTGAGGAAGCCGCCAACGAAGATGAACAGCGTCATGTACGAGAGGCGCGTGCCCGCGATGAACAACATCGTGAACATCACGACGACCAGCAGCACCGAGGTGCCGAAGTCGGGCTGGAACAGGCACAGCAGGATGAGCACCGAGGCGACCATGAAGTGCGGGATGAACGCGACCGTGAAGCGGCGGATGTTGCCCGCCTTCTTGGTGATCGAGTGCGCCAGGAACAAGACGAAGACGAACTTAGCGACCTCGGCCGGCTGGAAGTTGAAGCCGGGCAGGGCCAACCAGCGGCGCGCATTGCCGGCCTCGACACCGACCACGACGACCATCGCGAGCAGCAGCACCGTCACGACCAGTGCTGGGTAGGTGAGGTTGCGCAGGCGCTTGTAGGGCGTGAAGGTCGCTACCAACATCACGCCGAAGCCGATGCCCATGTGCATGAGGTGGGTCTTGAGCTTGGACGCCCCATCGCCGACCGTCTGCGTCATCTCGTTGATGGTCGCCGAGTAGACCACCACGGACCCGAGGCCAAGCAACATCACGACCGCCGCGAGCAGCGGGAAGTCGTAGGGCGCGACCTTCTTCAGCTCACGCCGGACGAGCGGCGAGAGCGCCTCGGGCTGCGCCGACGCGGTGACGATCGTGGCGACCGTATCGACCGCATCGACCGCATCGACCGCATCGACCGCATCGAATGTCTCTGGGGTCGTCGCCGCCATCACCGCACCTTCAGGCTGGCGATGGCCACGATGGCGAGGATGATCGAGATAATCCAGAACCGCACGGTGACGCGCGCCTCGGGCCAGCCCTTCTTCTCGTAGTGATGATGGATCGGCGCCATCGCGAAGACGCGCTTGCCGGTCCAGCGGAACGAGTAACGCTGGATGATGACCGACAGGAACTCGATGACGAAGATGCCGTGCACGATGACCGACAGGAACTCGTGCTTGGTGAAGACCGCGATGGCACCGAGCGCACCGCCGAGTGGCAGGGCCCCGACGTCGCCCATGAAGACCTGCGCCGGGTAGGTGTTATACCAAAGAAATCCGATGCTTGCGCCGGCGATGGCGGCGCATACGACCGCCAGCTCGTCGACGCCCTGGACCTTCGGGAGCAAGAGCCAGTCGGCCAGCGAGTTGCCGAACAGCGAGGCGCCCGAGAGGTACGCGAGGATGCCGAAGGTCGTCGCCGAGACGATGGTCGGGCCGATCGCCAGGCCGTCGAGCCCGTCGGTGAGGTTCACCGCGGTCGAGGTCGCGAAGATGACGAGACCCGCGAAGATGGCGTAGCCCCAGTCCGGCAGGTGGATGACGAACAGGGTCGGCTTCACGAAAGGTAGATGGACGTCGAACGAGTAGCCGACCTCGGGCGCGACGTAGAAGAAGAACACCACGCACAGGACGCCGACGGCGGCGAACTGCGAGATGAGCTTGCCCTTCTCGGGCATGCCGCCCGAGGTGCGGTCGCGGATCTTCCAGTAGTCGTCCAGGAATCCGATGACCGCGTAGGCGAGCGTGATGCCGAGCGTCAGCCACACGAACGGGTTCGAGAGATTGCACCAGAGCATGCACGAGAAGAGCAGCGACAGGATGAGGAGCGTGCCGCCCATGGTCGGCGTGCCGCGCTTCGAGAAGTGCGACTCGGGGCCGTCGCTGCGGACGACCTGGCCAATCTGCTTTACCTGAAGGCGGCGGATGAGCCACGGGTAGAGCAGGAGACAGATGAACAACGCGGTCGCGAGCGCCGCGATGGTGCGGAAGATCGGCGAGCCGAACAGGCGGAAGATGCCCGGCGAGTTACCGCTCAGCTCCCAGAGGTAATAGAACATCAGTCACCTCCCGCGAGGTGGCGCGTGAGACTGCGCTCGATCGGTTCCAGGACGCGCTCGAGGCGCTCACCGCGCGAGCCCTTCAGGAGCACGGCACCACCCGGGTGGGCGACGACCCAGGCGGTGATGAGCGCCAGCGCGTCTTCGACATCGGCGAACGTCTGCGCGTTGGGGGCACCCGCCGCGATGTCGGCCGCGTGGGCGCCGGTCGCGATGATGGTGTCGGCGAGCGCGGCGGCGGCGAGGCCGACCTCGCGATGGAAGTTGGCGGCCTCGGGCCCGAGCTCGCGCATCGTGCCGAGCACGATCATGCGATCGGCCAGGCTGATGTCGCGCGCCATGTTCGCGAAGGCCTGGAGTGCAGCGTGGGTGGATGCAGGATTCGCGTTGTAGCAGTCGTCGAGGATCGTGCGGCCGCGCACCGACAGGACTTCGAGGCGGTGCTTGCCGGCGCGGAAACCGATGCCGAGCGCCTGCGCGGCGACGCCCAAATCGAGGTGACACATCGAGACGACGGTCATCGCCGCGGCGACATGCTCGGCGTTGTGAAGGCCGACGGATGCGAGCTCGACTTCGACTGGCAGGCCGCGCACGTCGAGGCTTACCGCCAGGCGCCCGGCGCGATAGCTGACCGCGCCGATGCCGACGTCCGCGTTGGGGTGGCGCCCAAAGGACCACACGCGTGGGACGAGCGCTTTGGCGCGCCGGAACATGCGGCTGTCGTCGCCGTTGACGATGGCTTTGGCGGCGCGCGGCAGGAACTCGTAGAGCTCGGCCTTGGCGTCGGCTATCGCATCCACGTCCGGGAAGAACTCGAGGTGGGCGGCGGCGGCGCGCGTCACGACACCGATGTCGGGACGCGTGAGAAGCGTCAGCGCGGCGATTTCGCCGGGCGCCGACATGCCGATCTCGAGCACGACGAAGTCCTCGTCGCCATCGAGGTTGATGAGCGTCAGCGGCACACCGATAGGGTTATTGAGGTTGCCGGGGGTCTTGCCGACCTTGCCGAACGGGGCGAGTGCCGCGGCCGTCATGTCCTTGCAGGTCGTCTTGCCGACCGAGCCGGTGATGACGACGAACGTGCCGGCGGCGTGCCCGCGGGCGGCCGCGCCCAGAGCGGTCAACGCGCGCTGGGTGTTGCCGACGCGGATGATGCAGGCCTTGCTGCTGACGCCTTCTACGTCGCGCGACACGAGCGCGCCGCCGGCACCCTGCTCGAGCACGTCGACGACGAAGTCGTGGCCGTCGAAGGTGTCGCCCTCGAGCGCGATGAAAAGGCCGCCGGGAATAACCTTGCGGCTGTCGCTGAAGTAGCTCGTGAACGAGCCCGAGCCGGTGACCCGGCCTTTGGTGATGTAGCCGATCTGGCGCCCGTCGAGCTTCATGCGCGAGCCTCCAGAGCGGCCCTGGCGACCTCGACGTCGTCGAAGTGGTGCTTGCTCGTGCCGATGATCTGGTAGTCCTCGTGGCCCTTGCCAGCGATCAGCACGGCGTCGTGCGGACCTGCCTGGGTGACGGCCGCTTCGATCGCCGAGCGGCGGTCGGCGATGCGCTCGAACGCGAAGCCGTCCGGGAAGCCGGCGACGATGTCGGCGAGGATCGCTTCGGGGTCTTCAGTGCGCGGGTTGTCGCTGGTCGCGATGACCTTGTCGGCCAGGCGCGCGGCGACCGCGGCCATCTGCGGGCGCTTGCCCTGGTCGCGGTCGCCACCGGCCCCGAACACACACACGAGCTTGCCGCCGGCGGCGTGAACCACGGGGGCGAGTGCGTTGAGCACATTCTCCAGTGCATCGGGCGTGTGGGCGTAGTCGACGAAGCAGGAGGGTCCAATAAGGTCGGCAGCGATCACACGCTGGAGCCGCCCAGGCGCGCCGGTCGCGGTCGCGAGCGCCCTCACGACAAGCTCGAGCGGCATCCCTGCAAGACGCGCCATGCCGGTCGCGACGAGCGCGTTCTCGAGGTTGTGGCGTCCGATGAGCGGCGTCGACAACGCGAACGCTTCGCTGCCACGGATGTCGGCGTGCACGCCCGAGAGGTCGGACCGGACGTCATGGGCCGAGAGGTCGGCCGGCTCGCCGCGGGTCGATACGGTCAGCAAGCGTCCGGCGCCATCGTTGCCCCAACGGGCCGAGAAAATGGCGGCCATGCGGCGTCCGGCCGGCTCGTCGATGCAGATGCAGGCGCGCTCGGCGAGGGCGTCGAAGAGCCAGCGCTTGGCCGCTTCGTAGGCTTCCATCGTGACGTGGTAGTCGAGGTGGTCGCGGGTCAGGTTGGTGAAGCCGGCGACCGCCACCGGAAAGGCGGCGATGCGGCGCTGGTGCAGGCCGTGGCTCGAGGCTTCGACGACCGCGTGGCTGCAACCGTGGTCGCGCATCGCGGCGAGCAGGCGCTGGAACTCGGGCGCCGGCGGGGTCGTGAAGATCGTCGGCAAGCGCTCGCCATCGATGCGGATCTCGACGGTCGAGATGAGGCCGACGACCTTGCCCCACGCCTGCAGGATCGCGCGTAGGAGGAACGACGTCGTCGTCTTGCCGTTGGTACCGGTGGTCGCGAGCACCACGAGGTCGCGGCCCGGATGTCCGTGGAAGGCGGCCGCGAGGTGCCCGAGCGCGACCAGACCATTGTTCACGTGCAGCCATACGCCAGCGAAGGTCGCGTCGTCGGGGCCGCCCGTCGGTGCGTGCTCGGAGACGATGACGGTCGCCTGATTTGCGATCGCCGCGGCGACGAAGGCATGCCCATCCGGCATGCCGACGGCCGTGCCGCGCGTCGCGACGAACACCCCAGCGGGGCCGACCGCGCGCGAGTCCACCGTGATGTGGTCGACCTTCGAGGCGATAGCACCGGTCACGGCGATGATCTGATCGGCCGGCACGGCCGCGAGCAGGTCCGAGAATGTACGCGCTGTCGTGGCGGACTTGGCAGTCTTGTCGGCCCTCGGGTGGGTCATGGTCCACCTCCCTGTGCGCGTGCGAACGGCACCCCATCGACCGCCCGATCGACAGGCGGATTGACGGGCGCCAGCGACATCTCGTCGTCGTCCAGCATCGGGATCCGCCGGTCGAGGCTCTGCCCCGGCATCCCGATCTCGGGCGCACCCGGCATCACCGGCCCAACGCTGCCACTGCGGGTACGCGCGTCCGGGATGTGCGAGCGGAACGTCACGAGCACGCCCTCGTCGGCGGCGACCGAGTGCGACGGCATGACGCTCTGCGCGGTCGCGATGCCGGTGCCTTCGAAGCGCACGACGAGCCCGACCTGGGCGGCGAGGCGCTTGGCCTCGGCCATGGTCAGCCCACGGAAGTCGGGCACGGAGATCATGCCTTCGCCGGCCGCGATCTTGGGGGTAAGCGCACCGACCAAATCCCCCCCGACCATGTCCCCGTCGTCGTTGGCGTCCACCGCGAGCTTGTCCTCGGCGCGCCGCTCGGCCAGCACGGTCGGATCGAGCCAGGCCATGCGCTTGCCGGTCAGGAACGGCGACGGCACCGCCAGATACGCCAGCGTCTTCTCCATGATGCGCTTGAAGGCCGGCGCCGCGATGAGACCACCGCCGTGCTTTTTGCCCTTGGGCTCATCGATCAGGATGACCAGCGCGACCTCGGGATCGTTGGCGGGCGCGACGCCGAAGAACGTATTGACCCACATGTCTTCGGAGTACCCGCGCCGCCGCAGGTGCGGCTTCTGGCCGGTGCCCGTCTTGCCCGCGACCGGCCACTCCGGGATGTACGCGCGGCGACCGGTGCCATCGGGATCGATGACGCCCTGCATGAGGTCCAGCACGGTGCGCGCCGTCTCGGGGGAAATCACCTGGCGCACCTCGGTCGGCTGCCATTCTTTTACGACCGTGCCGCGCCCATCGAGCACCCGCTTGATGAGCAGCGGCTGCATCAGCCGGCCATCGTTCGCGAGCGCACTGACCGCCATCGCGAGCTGGATCCCGGTGGCCGCCATGCCCTGCCCGAACGACACGTTCGCGAGCTCGACCGGCACCCACTGGTCGGCTGGCCGCAAGAGGCCCTTCGGCTCACCCGGGAAGCCGCTGTGCGTTGGCGCCCCGAACCCGAACTTGCGCAGGTACTCTTCGAGCTTCGGCGCGCCAAGCAGGAAGGCGACCTTCGAGGCGCCGATGTTCGACGACTTCTTGAGGATGAGCGCGAGGTTGCCCTGGTCGAGCTTGTTGATGTCGTGGATGACGTTGCCTTCGATGTCATCGAGCTCCCAGTCGCCGTGCTCGAGGTCGAACGTCGTGTCGAGGTCGAGGACCTTCTCTTCGAGCGCCGCCGCTGCGGTAAACACCTTCATGATCGAGCCGGGCTCGTACACGTCGAGGAACGCCATGTTGCGCGACGCATTCGGGTACGCGTGCTGGTACTCGACGAAGGCGTCGATCTCCTGCTCGAGGCCCTGGCCAATCTCCTTACGGGTCTGGTCGGTCTGGACGCCGAACGCCTTCTTCGCGAAGCCAAAGCTCGCCGCCCACTCGAGGTTGCGCCGTCGCTCGGCGAGGGCCGCGCGCTCCTCTTTGATCGGCTGCTGTTCCTTGAACCACTGCTGGAACGTATTCGGGTTGTAGTTCGGGAAGTTGGCGGCCGCGAGCACCTCCCCGGTCTTCGGTCGGATAGCGACCGCGTAGCCCGCGCGCGCCCCGGCTGCGAGGCATGCGCGACCGAGCTCCTGCTCCGCCCACGCCTGGATCTGCTGGTCGATCGTCAGCTCGATCGTATTGCCGATGAGCGTCGCGTCAGCCGGTAGCCCGTCGAGGAAGATGCGATGCCCGCTCGTGTCCTTCACCGCCTGGACGCGCTCGATGCCGCCCGAGAGGAACCCGTTCATCGCGGCTTCGATCCCTGACAGACCCTTGTTTTCGCGGCCGACGAGGCCGACGACCTGCGCCGCGAGCTCACGCTTGGGGTAGTAGCGGCGCGACTCGGGCCGGGCCCAGACCGCCTTCAAGGCGTTGTCACAGGTCTCGCCGACCTCGCGCGCCTCGCGGCAGCGGCGTGTCTCGGCGTCGCGTGCATCGGCCAGGAGCTTCACCGACGCGTCCTCGAGATCGTGGGCGAGGTACGCGAAGCGGCGGCCGCGGGTCGGGAAGAAGCGCAGCTTCTCGACGTCGGTCGCGAGCGCTCGCGCCGTGTTCTCGGCCGCCGCCGCGAGCTCGTCGACGACGCCGAAGACGGCCGGCGAGCGCAGCTGCTCCAACTGGAAGAAGCGCTCGAGGATGTCCAAGCGCCGGTCGAAGTGCGAGCGCTGCAGGTCCCACGCGCCCGCCATCGCGCGCACCATCGGCGCGGTCACGCTGCGCGCGAGATCGGTCGCGGGATTGATCGGCTGATCCTCTTCGGCGTCGGCAGCACTTGGGTCGATGCGGCGCAGCACCTCGACCTCGGGCAGGCCTATCACCGGCGCCAACACGGCGGCCGTGCGGCGCGGTTCGACCACCGCTTTCGGGTCGACCGTGATAGCCCAGCGATGCACCGACACCCCGAGCAAGCGGCCATTGCGGTCGACGATGTCGCCACGCCAGTCGTCGAGCGTCTCGGTGCGCATGTAGTTTTTGGCCGCCTCGTGCTTCAGCGCCGGCGCCTCGACCGTCTGCAGCACGACCGCGCGACCGGTCGCGACCAGCAGCGCCGCACCAAGGCCCAGGGCGACGAACAGCATGCGACCCTTGACGGTCCGATGCGAGATGGGCGGCGTCGCGCGCGGCTGCGCGTTGCCCATGCCGGCGCGGTTGCCGTCGCGGTGGAACAGGAGGCGCCTCATGGCGTACCGCCGTGCGCGGGCGGCACCATCGGCACGGGCGAGGTCGGTCCGTTCGAGGTCGGGCCCTTCGAGGTCGGGACAATCTGCGATGCGTCGCGCGGGTCCGGGATGTACAGCTCCTGCTCACGACCGGGGGCACTCATGCCGAGGTCCTCCTCGGCGAACAGGCGCAACGCGGTCGGGTCCTTGTAGGCCGACAAGAGCAGGTTCAAGCGCTTCTGCCGCTCGAGCAGACGCCGATACTCGAAGAGATCGCGGTCGATCGCGTAGCCGCTCGCGATGACTTCATACTGGCGGCGCACCTGCCAGATCCCAAGGCTCGCGAAGCCGACCGTAAACGCGATGAGGAACAGAAAGCGGCCAAGCCCCCAGCTCTGCCCGAGGCGGCGGCGGCGCTGGATCTTGAGGTCGGGCGCGCTCATCGCACACCTCCGACAGCGACACCGCGCATCGACTCGGCCGCCCGCAGACGCGCGCTGCGGGCCCGTGGGTTGAGGGCAATCTCTTCGTCGGTCGCCGTCACCGGCTGGCGCGTCAGCACCTTCCAGGTCGGTCGCCAGTCCGACGGCGGCGGCAGCTTGGCCGGGCGCTCGGGCCCACGCTCACCTTCCAGGAAGGTGTGCTTCACCATGCGGTCTTCCAACGAATGATAGCTCATCACCAGGAGACGTCCGCCGGGCGCGAGCACTTCCGGCGCCGTTGCCAACGCTGCCTCGAGCGCGCCGAGCTCGTCGTTGACGGCGATGCGCAGCGCCTGGAACACCAACGTCGCTGGATGCACGTGCAGCTTGCGCCCGGATGCCTCGCGCTCGACGAGACGGGCGAGCTCACCGGTCGTCGCGAGCTTGCCCGCGTCGGCTGCTTCCTTGATGCGGTCGGCCAGGCGATGCGCGTCCTTGACCTCGCCGAAGTCGCGCAGCACGCGCGCCAGCGCCGGCACGTCGAGCGACTTGACGAGCTCCAGCGCTGAAGTGCCCCGCGTCGCATCCATGCGCATGTCGAGCGCCGACTCCGGGTGCTTTATCGCGAAGCCGCGATGGGCCGCGTCGAGCTGCCAGCTCGAGACGCCGAGATCCAGCAGGATGGCGGCTGCGCGCACCCCCGGCAGTAGCGTGAGCAGGTCGCGGAAGTTGCCGTGCACCGGCCGGAAGTCGGCGACCCCGGTGAGCCGCTCGGCCGCAGCCGCGAGCGCCTCGGTGTCCTGGTCGATGCCGATGAGCTCGCGCGTGGCACCGCTGAGACCACTCGCTCGCAGGGTCTCGACGATCGCCGCCGTGTGTCCACCCCCACCGAGTGTGCCGTCGACCAGCGGCCCCGGCGGCGCGTCGAGCATCAGGCGCACCACCGCCTGAGCCATCACGGGGACGTGATAGACGCTCACAGCCCGAGCTCCGCGAGGCGCGCGAGCAGATCACCAGGCGCCTGCTCGAGCTCCTTGAAGGTCGCGTCCAGCGTGTCGGGGTGCCAGATCTCGAAGTAGTGCTCATCGGCACCGACGAACGTGATCCTATCGGTGAGGTCGAGCTCTTTCCGGAGCGACGCAGGGATCAACAGGCGCCCGGCGCCGTCGACGTCGACCTCCATCGCGGCCCCGAAGTAGAAACGCTTGACGTGCTTGATGACGGGGGTCTGCGCGACGGCCGAGACCTTCTCGAAGTAGGCCTTGAAGCTCGACCCCGGCCGTACTTCGAGGTGCTTGGTCCCATCGAGGGCGCGCGCCATCCAGACGGTACGATCCTCCGTGATGCTCAAGCGGTCGCGGAACCGCTTCGGCATCATGGTGCGCCCCTTGTCGTCGAGCGCGTGATCGAACCGCCCCGCAAACATCGCGTCTTCTCTCCTGCGTAACCTGCGAGCGGGAAGTCGCTCGCGGATCGGTTCCGCCTCGCATCACGCCCCGTCAGACCGGTGTCCGAGGCGCCTGCGAAGCGGTTCTGGTCGTGGCCGCCAGAGGCTCTGGTCTGGCGATCCACTTCGTACCACGCGCGGAGGATAAGTGGGCCCGTTTGGGACCGTCAAGCACGCTTGTCAAATTTGCTCGCGAGCTGAAACAACGACACCGACGCGGTTTCAGAAGGAAGCGGGTGCTCCTACCGCCATTGGTTGCCGGCAGTCGTCCCGACCCCAATAGGTGGTGTCAAAGTCGGAGTGGATCAATTTCCCATGAAACTGGGTCAATCGCTCTAAAACGGGTGAGGGTGATCACCTGCACGGGCGTGAAGCGGCTCGGATGTTCAGTGTCCTTCGCACAAAAAAGGCGGCCCGTTGGCCGCCTGATTCGCTCTTCCGTTGGGAACGGGCTCTTGGCTTACAGCCCGAGGTTGAAGCAGACCGCGTTCGGGGCACCGCCCGGCACCGAGCCACCGCCGCCAAGCCCCGCGAGCAGCGCCGCGAAGTCGATGCACAGAGCGCCGTTGGGGCAGTTGCCGAGCGGCGCCGTCGCCGACGTGGAGCAGCCGCAGAAGCCTGGGATGGTGTCACCGCCAGTGCCACCCGGAATCTCGGGAAGCGCCCCGCCACCACCGAAGATCGAGAGCAACGACACGCAGCTCTCGACCTTGCCATCGGTGCCGACGCAGAAGGCCGTCACGTCGTCGCACGTGCCTTCCTCCGCGTAGCAGTAGCCCGACGGCTTGTCGCAACGCAGCGTATAGCCGGACGAACCCGGGTCGCAGTCAGCGTCCGACTGGCACGACTCGGTCGGAGTCGTGGTGCCACCCTCGCAGGCATACGACGTCACGTTGCAGGTCCCGCCGAGGCCGCAGTCGGCGTCGGTCGCACACTGCACGCAGTAGCTGTCCGAGCCGATTTCTACGCACGCCGGGTAGGGCGACGCGCAGCTCGCGCACTGGCCGGACGCGCAGGTTTTGGTGGTCTGGTTGCAAGACTCGCCGCTATCGCAGTCGCTGTTGCCGACGCACTGCACGCAGGTCCCCTGCCACAGGATCGGCGTCGTGCCGCTGCACTCCGCTGAGCCGGTGCAGAGGCCGGTCGCGGCGTCGCACTGCTGGCCGTTGCTGCAGTCGCCCGCGTCCACGCACTGGACGCAGCGGCCTGCCGAGCAGATCGGCGACGCGGCGCCGCAGGCGGGGGTGCATGTCTCGTCGCAGGTCGTCTGGCAGACCGAGACGCCCGACGCGGTCGCGCCGCAGGCCCCCCCGTCGGGGCAAGTCCCGCCGTCGCAGCGTTTGGCGCACTCGCCGTTCTTGCAGGCACTGCCCGCCCCGCACTCCCAGTCGTTGCCGCAGCTGCCGCAGTTCGCGGTCGCGGCCTGGCAGGTGTTGCCGTTCGGATTGCAGGCCTGGTTGCCGCCGCAGCCCGCGGTCACGCAGCCGTCGCAACGGAACGAGACCGGTGTGCAGTTGCCGGTCTGGCAGGTCCAGCCGGTCTCGCAGTCGTCGCCGGTCGTGCACGGCGGCAGGCACGCGAGGCCACTCGGGAGCGGCGCGCACTTCCAGCCGGTGCCGCACTGGGCTGCCTCAGTGCAGGTGTCGCAGGCGTCAGCGGTCGTGGTCGCGGCCTCGCACTGCTTCGTCGTCGGGTTGCAGGTCTTGCCCGGTTCGCAGCCCGCGGTCGTGCAATCGGCGGCCGGGCACTCGGCCCCGACGCACGCGCGGCAGGCGCCAGCGTCGCAGATATCGCTTCCCGTGCATGGGCTCGCCGCGCTGCACACCGTCGCCGTGCCGCAGGTGCCGTTCTGGCAGCTCTCGCCAAGCGGACACTGCGGGCAGTTGGGACAGCCGCACTCGACCGCCGAGCACATGCGGCCTCCCGTCGTATCGATGCAGGCCTGCCCGCCGTTCAAGCAGTCGGCGCTCGACTGGCAGGTGATCTGCGCGCACTTGTTGGCGTCGCAGACGAACCCGGTCGAGCATTGCTCGTCCTGGGTGCAACCGTTCGCACCTGTCGCGGGATCGTCACTGCAGGCTCCGAGCGCCGGCATGACCGCGAAGGCCACGCTGACCAGGATTCCAAGACCACCGAACGCCCTCGAGAGACCACCGCTTGCCATGTCTCGCCTCGACCATCATCGCGCGACCGGAGGTCGTCCGGTCGACTGAAAAAGCAGCGCAACCACCCCGCCGGGGCGATCGCGACGCGGGAGTATAGGGAGTGAGGATCTGGGATCCAACGAATTTCCTCGATCCCGCTGCTCACAGCGGCCATCGCCCGCCAACAGTCCACTGGCGAGCGCCGCCGGGCGCCGGGGAGCGTGTGCTTGCGCGGCTTGTGGAAGGCCATGACGCGGGTTAGGGTGCGCCGCATGGGGTCTCGGCGTCGCGCCTTCTTGATCAATGTCGTCGCAGCTGCGCTCTTCGTGGGCGGGGCATGCTCGCTGCCGGACGGCGACCAGTCGAGCCCGACCCAGCTCCATTACAAGTGGGTCAAGGTTCGCTCGGCGGGCGACGTCGACCAGATGTGGGAGCTCCTGCACCCCGGCGTGCGCAGCGAGTTCGAACGCTGGCTCACGGCCGAGCGGCTGCTGGTCAACGAGATCAAGACCGCCTATCCAAAGGAGGACGCGGCCGCTGCGCTCGAGGCGATCGGCGGGCCCACGCGCGGCGAGCTCGATTCCCCCAAGGCCCTCTTCAAGCTCTTCGTGCGTCCTTCGCCCGAGGCGCCGGGCACCCTCGGCGAGGTGAGCGCGCATGTGCGCTCCGAGGAGGTCGCCGGCGACGGCCTCACCGCGACCATCCGAACCTACGGGGGTGATGAGGTCACTTTCAAGAAGGGTGGCGATAGTCTCTGGTACACGACGCTCGCCGCCGACGAGGCGGTTCGCCTCTCCAACGCGAGGAATCGCGCCGAGCAGAACCTGAAGCGCGTGAAGTCCAACCTCCAGAAGTTGGGCCGCAACCAGCCTTGAGGCGTAGCTGGCAACCCGCCCCGAGGCGCCGCCCGCGCGTGCGCCGCTCCCAGCCCGACAGAAGCCCGAGAGACGTTGGAATCGATCATCGCCGTGGCCATGGACGGAAGTCCGCTCGTTCAAGCATTGCGCCTGGCTGGCTGGCGTGTGCGCGTGTGCGCGAAGGACGAGCCGATAGACGAGCTCGCGGTGCACTCGCCCGATGTGATCGTCGTCGACGTGCTGCGCGGCACGCTGGCTTCGACGGTCGAGCGGATCCGTGGCGGGCCGGGTACGGAGACGACGCCTATGCTCGCGGCGGTCGACGGCGACGACTTGCGCGAGAGCGGTTTACTCAGGAAAATAACGGACTTCTGTGTCCGGCCCGCCAACAAGGACGAGCTCGCGGCGCGGCTCAGGCGCATGCTCAATCGGCCGGCCGTCAACCAGTCCGGTAGCCAGCTCGAGATTGGCGGGCTCGTCATCGACCAGCGGGGCTTCGCCGCGAGCCTCGACGGGGTGGCGCTCGACCTGGCCTATCAAGAGTTCCAGCTCCTGCGCTTTCTCGTCGCGCACCCGGACCAGGCCTTCTCACGCGAGCAGCTCCTCGCGCGCGTCTGGGGCTGGGACTATTACGGCGGCTCGCGTACGGTCGACATCCATGTGCGCCGCATTCGCGCGAAGCTCGGGCATCCGTGCGCGAGCTGGCTCCAGACGATCCGCCACGTCGGCTACCGCTGGACACCGATGCCGGGGGCGCGCGGCGACGCAGCGGGAGAGCCCGACGTAGCGCCATCGGCAGCCGTTTCACGCGCTCAGGCGGCGATACAACCCAGGCGCGTCGATGACGGCGTCCAGGCAGAGGAGAGTGGATAGATGACTGACGGGCCACGTGTCGCTTCGGCGAGCAACGACCGCTTCGTTCTGCATAAGGCACACGAGCGCGGGGTCACCGCGATCGAGCTATGGACGACCGATCCGGGGGGTCGGGTGCAGGTCGTATCGGTGCCGATCGACGCGCTCGACGAGGCGCTCGAAGATGGCTTCGCGTGCTCGTCCGATGCGCTCGGCGATGCCTTCACGGGCGAGCTCTACCTGGCGCCCGACCCAGCGACCTTCAGTGTGATTACTCCCTTGGGCGTGCGCGACAGTGGCGACGCGCCAGCTGGCATCGCCCGACTCATCTGCGACCTGCGTGAGCCCGACGGCTCGCCGTCGCCGCTCTGCTCGCGCACCGCGCTCAAGCGCACGCTCGGTCGTGCGACGCAGCTCGGTTCGCTCTTCTACGTTGGCGCGACGCTGCAACATCACTGGCTCGCGAGCCCCGACGACGACCACGCGCTCGCCTCGCCGCGCCTCATCCGCATGCTGGGTCAAGCCACCGCACGCGCGCTCGAAGCCCTCGGCATCGCCTGGCGTTCACACTACCTCGGGAGCGACGGTCGCTTCTGCCTCGAGCTCGACTGGGTCGACCCACTGACGCTGGCCGATGCGATCGTCACCCATCGTCGCGTCGTGCACGACCTGGCCCTCGACCTCGGCGCCAGCGCCACCTTCGCCGCGTTCCCCTGGTCGACGGCGCGAAGCCGCCTCGACCTCTATATCTCGCTCACGCGCGACGGCGCCGCCGCGTTCCAGGACACGCTCGACCCCGACGGCCTCGCCCCGGCCGCGCGCACCTTCATCCGCGCGCTCGAGGCCGACGCCGGTGGGCTCGAGCTCGTCATGCGCAGCACCCTGCACAGCTACGCGCTGCCCGAGAGCCCTGTCATCCGGCGCGGCTCGCCTGCCCGCGGCGAGGGCGGCGCGACGGTGCTCGTGCGTGGTGCCGACGCCAGCGCCAACCCGTACACGCTGCTCGCCGCCACGCTCGGGCTCGGGGCCGAAGCCTCCGAGGCGACAACCGCCAGCACTCCGCAAGCACCCGCGCAGACGCTGCTCGAAGCGGCCCATCGCGCGTCGCTGTCACCGCGCCTACGAAACATCCTCGGCCGCCAGCTCATCGAGAGCCTCGGCTCATTGGGAGATTCGCGTTGACGCTTCAGGGCGTCAATGGCGCCTCTTCGTCGCCACCACCGCCTGGCGCCGCCGGATCCTTCACGAGGTCGGCCAACGACTTGGCGAGGTTCTTCGCCTGGTACTCGTTCAGGCCGATCGGCGTATTCGCGAGCGGACCCTGGTCGATCACCGCGTAGACCGCGCCTTCGCCCGCCGAGGTCGCCGACAAGAGCAGCGTCGTGGTCGTGCCATCGGCGCCCTTGATCGTCACCCTGGTGCTCTTCGCCGGGTCGAGGCCGGTCACGGCGACCGCCGCGCCTTCGTGGAAGGTCTTCGCCTCGAGCCCACCAAGCGTCGCCACGAGGGTCCGGATCGCCTCGTCGTTGGCGACCTTGCCGGCCGGCGGCGTGACCAGCGTCAGGTCGCCGCCGGTGCTCGGCTTCTCGAGCAGTGCCACCTCGGTTGCACCCGCGAGCTGGATCGACAGCGACACGATGTCGTCCTTGCCCTTGGGCAGGAGCTTCTTCATGCGTAGCGCAGCGACCGTCGTCACGAAGCGCTTGGCCGTGAAGTCCGCCAGCACGAACGGCTCGGCCGTCGCCGAATCTCCGCCGGCGACGGCAGCCGCAGGCGATACGACAACGGCCGCCCACCGATTCTGACCGCCGCCCCCGTCGTCGCCGGTCAAGACCGCCGAGATCGACAACGTATAGCTGGCCGCACCCGCCATGATGACCGCCCGGATGTCCGGCGTCGCGAGCGCCTTGCGCGCCGCCTCGAGCTCCGACTTCTTCGCCCAGCGCGTCGCCGCGAGCTTCGCACCCGATCCGAGGAACGACGTGGCGTCGGCCGGGTAGGCGACCGCGGGTAGCACGAACTTCCACTTGCCGTCGGCCTTCGTCAGCTCGATGGGACCCGTGTCGCCCATCAACGTGAGGCCGGTCACCGCGTCCGGGGTCACGTCCCAGACCGTCTTGTCCTTCAGCTCGCCGAGGCCCTTCCTCACATTGTTGGCAGCGTACGACGCGAGCGAGAAGATCTCGTCCCGGCCCTCGACGCGCGCCCAGATCGGTTCCTTCGCGCCGTCGGCCACCGTGAGCACGACGTCCTTGTCGCCGACCTTGGCGGTCAGCTTCCAGGTCTTGCCCTCGAGGGCCTTCTTCGCCTCGTCGGTCGCCTTCGCGAGCGGCACGAACTCGTTTACGCGCAGGCCCGCCAGGTTCTTCGTGACCTGCTGCACCGCGGTGTCGCCCTTGACACCCGCGGGCTCGCTCAAGGTCCAGACCGTCGCCTTCGTCGGCTTCGCGTCCGGCCCAGCGTCCGGCGCCGGCGGCGTCTCGGTCGTGACGCTCGTGAGCGCGACCTTCTCACCCGTCGGGTCCACAATCTCGAGTCGGCTCACCGCGTCGGCCTCGAAGTCGAACGCCTTCTTGTCGCGGAAGTCCGCCAACGACTTCATCGCCGGGGCCCGCAAGTCCTTGTCTGCAATCAGGAATGCGGTCGTCTCGTCGCCCTTGACGAGCACCCAGGTGCCCTTCACCGACTCCTCGCCACCCGGCTCGCCGTCTTTGACGACCTGCCCAATGATCAAGTCGACGCCGCCCCAGACGGCCCCCTTCGACTTCAGCGTGAGCCCGATGCGTCGCCCTGGCTCGAGGTCGAACAGCGGCAGGTCCGCCGCCTTGATCGTGCGCGTATCACTGCGCGTCGTCGGCGTCTTGAAGAGCTCGATAATCGCCTCGACCGGATACTTCTGCGCCGGCGCGTCGACCGGCCCCGCGAGCCGCCACTTCGACGTCTCGCCTTCGCCATCCCGTACGAGTCGGATCGTGCCGCCGACATCAGCTGGCTGTTCGAGGATCACCTCGTCGATCGGGTGCTTCAGCGCCGGCTTCGCATCCATCATGCCGAGCTTCTTTTCGGCCGCGAGGTCCGCGTCCGACGCGAGCCCCGGGATGTCGAACTTCTTCGGCGCATCGGGTCCGCTCTTGCGCGTCACGAGGAACGCCACGACCGCGAGCACGGCCGCCGCCACGAGGAGGAAAATCGTCGACTTCTTCATGTGCTTACCCCTCGCTCAAAACGCCAGACGGCGGGTGCGCGACTTGCGCCGCATCAGCCACAGCCCACCGAAGCCAAGGAACAGGAGCGTCGGCAACAAGAGGCCAATCGCCTTGATGAACGACTTGTCCCCGCCCTCCATCACCGACAGCGGCCGCGGCGCATATTGCTTACTGCGCAGCTCGGCCAGACCCTCGCGCTGTACGCTCCAGTCGAGCACGTTCTGGAGGAACTGCAGGTTTGACTGCAGCGTTTGCTGCACCTGTCCGATGCGCATCGACCAGTTCTGGTAGTTCACCTGATAGCTGCGGAACTTCTCGAAGTTCTCGATGCCGCCCCCCTCGCCAGCGATCATGCCGAGGTTGAAGCCCTCGAAGATCGCGTCGACCGATAGCGGCAGGAGCCCGAGGTTCGAGCCGATGACGAGCACCCGACCGGGCCCGCTCTCGAGCTTGGGCAGGTCCTTGCCCGGCAGATCCTGCTTCGGTGCCTTGTCGTTGTCGTCCGCCTCCTTGGCGGGCTTGGCCGGTGCCGGCTTGCCTTTGAAGTAGCTGTCGAAGGTGCCCTTCGCGACCGCCGCGACCGTCAGCGGACCTTCGCCCGCCTTGCCGACCAGTGCCTGGGCCTGCGCCTCGGGCGGGTACATCGGGAACGCGGGGTCGTCGATCTGCACCGCACCCGCGCCCGACTTCACCAGCGCCGTCAGCTCCACGCCCGGCTTCGGCGCGAGCTCGAGGCTCGTCGGGTAGGGCAGGGTGAGGCTCGTCGTCGAGCGCACCAGCGGGTCACTGGTATCGAACTCTTTGAACGACGGCAGCGACGGATACGGGAAGCCCGCCTGTTGCACGAAGCCCCGGCCGAACGCCTGCACCTGGGCATAGAGCAGCACCTCGCCATTGTCGCCGCTGTCGACGACCAGCTTCTTGGTCGGCTTGATGCCCCAGTGCGCGATGAGGTCGTCGATGTTCGACGCGTTCTTCGTGAGCGTGCCCGACTCGTCGATCTCGCCCTTCACGTTCATGAGCTGGAGCTTCACGTCGAACGGGAACAGGAACACGACCAGGCTGCCACCGCGCATCACGAATTGGTCGAGCTGGTAGAGCTGATAGTCCGAGAACGCGCTCTTCGCGCCGAACACGACGAGCGCCTTGACGTCGTCAGTCATCGGTTGGTCGAGGTCGACGCGCGTGATGTCGAAGCCACGGGCCTTGAAGAGCCCCTGATTGATTTGCGCCAGCACGCTGTTCATCTCCTGCTGGATTCGATCGAACACCGGCAACACGTTTTGCAGAATCGGATTCTGCTGTGTAATCGCGCCTTTGAGCTCGTCCGGGATCAGCTTCTTGTCGTCTGCAAATGGGCAGAATGTGACGCCGTTGCAGACAAAGCCGATCTGCCGACGACCCGGCGTGTCCTCGAGCTCCTCACGTTCGTCGGCCATCGCCTTGCCGATCGCGACGAGTCGCTGATGCGTCTGCATGACCTGGCCGCCTGCCGGTACCTGGGGGTCCGCGGGCGCGGCGAATGACGTCACGAACGCCTGCGTCTCCTTCGCGAGCGCGTCGCCGATGAGATACAAGCGGTCGAGCTGCCCGTTTTTCTTCTCGAGCGTCTTCGCCTTGGCGAGTGGCGCCGTGAGCTTGTTGCAGGCCTCGGTCACCTTCGGTGCCGCCGCCTTCAACGCTGTCACCTTCGCCTCGGCTGCCTCGGGGTTCAGCATCATCGCGAGCGCGTTGTTGTCGTTGCTCTCGGGACCGGCGGCCGCCTCGAGCGACTTCGTGCAGACCGCCGCCGCGTCCGCGAGGTCCTTGCCCGACGCGAGCACGTCCTTCATCGTCAAGGCACTGTCGGCCTTGTCCTTCAGACGCAGGAGACGCTTGGTGATCTCGAACTCGTAGTACTCGGGCTCGAGCGCCGCCTCGAACACCTCGGTCGCGTTCTTGTAGTGGAAGCTCACGCCGAGCACGTAGCGCTTGAGCTCGAGCCGCCCCTCCTTCGAGACCGACGCGCCTTCGCCCGTGAACGCCTTGATCTTGAGCTTCTCGCCCTCGGCGACCACATCGTCGGTCACGTCGGTGAGCGTCATATTGGCGCCGTAGGCCTTGTACTCCTCGATCTTGTCGCGCAGCTTCTGCGACAGCCCTTGCACGCGCAGGTCGCGCCCGCCGGGACCGAACGGGATCTTCTCCGGCAGGTCTGGCGAGATGAAGAGCCGGACCTCCAGATCCTCCAGGCCTGAGACGGCGTCCTTCGACGCGTCCGAGAGCACGTTGACCTGGTTCTCGGACAGGTCGAAGCGGACGCGTACGCCGCTCAGGATGATGTTCAGGACGATCGCGATGACGATCGTCGCGACGATGACGAGGGCGAGGTTGAGCCCGCCCTGGAGCCGTGTCGTGCGTGCCATGTTCAGCCCCTCACTTCTTCCAGTTGCGCGCCTGGAGTGACAGCGTCGTCACGACCAGGGCGATGGCGATAAAGGACCCATAGAAGAGGATGTCGCGGAGATCGACGACCCCGCGCGCGACGTTCTGGAAGTGCGCCTTGAACGACATGCCCGCGAAGAAGTCGCGGCCACCGTCCCAGAGGAGCCCGAGCATGCCGTCGACGAAGTAGAAGAACGCGCACAGGAGAGCGCCCACGAGGTAGGCGACAATCTGGTTCTTCGTCCACGCCGACGTCATGAGCCCGAGGCCGGCATAGGCGGCACCGAGCAGGAACAGGCCGAGGTAGCCGCCGATGGCGACGCCGACGTCGAGCTTGCCGAGACCACCCACCGTGAGCGCCAGCGGCAGGGTCGCAAGCAACATGATGCCGACGAACAGCACCGCGCCGAGGTACTTGCCGAGCACGATCTGCGCGTCGGTCACGGGCCACGTCACGAGCAGCTCGATGGTGCCGGTGCGCTTCTCTTCCGCGATGAGGCGCATCGTCACGGCGGGTACCAAGAACACGAACAGGAGCGGGATGCCGCCGAACGCCTCAGGGCCGGTCGGGCCGAAGAGGCCTCGCAGGTTCGCCTCGTTCGCTGCGAAGAAGTCGCCGACGCCGTCGGGAACCTGGAACACGAACAACATCGCGCCCGACACCACGAGGAAGAGCGTGATGACGATGTAGGCGATGGGGCTATTGAAGTAGAAGCCGAGCTCACGTTTGGCGAGCGCCCAAACATTACGGGCTGGCTTGCCAGCAACGGCAGCCGTAGGCGATACGGCTGGCTTGCCAGCAACGGCAGCCGTAGGCGATACGGCTGGCTTGCCAGCAACGGCAGCCGTAGGCGATACGGCTGGTTTGGATGCGAGCGTGCTTGTCATCGTTTCTGCCATGTTACACCTCCCGCGTGAGCTTGCGGAACAAGCCCTCGAGATCGAGCTGCAGGCGCGCGAGCTCGAGCAGCTCCCAGCCCTTCTCGACCACCTTCTTGAACGTCGCCGACCTGAGCTCCGCGCCACGCGGCGCCTCGAGCTCGATGACCGTGACGCCTGTTTCTACCGAGGGCATCACCTCGGCGCGCCGCACGCCCGGCAGCGTGCCGAGCTCGAGCCGCGCCACGTCGGCGTCGACCCCGCGCAAGAGCACCCGCAGGCGCTCGTTCTCGGCCTCCTGCTCCTCGAGCTGCGCCGCCGTGCCGTCCGCCACGATGCGCCCCTGGTGGATAATCAGGATGCGCGTGCAGGTCGCCATGACCTCGGGCAGGTTGTGGGTCGATAGGATGATCGTGCGATTCTCGCCGAGCCGCTTGATGAGGTTTCTAATCTCCACGATCTGGTTTGGGTCGAGGCCCGACGTCGGCTCATCGAGGATGAGGATGTCGGGGTCGTGGATCAGCGCTTGCGCCAGACCCACGCGCTGCTTGTAGCCCTTGGACAGGGTGCCGATCTCCTGGCCGACGCGGTCCAGGATGCCGCACATCTCGCAGGCGGCCTTGATGCGCTCGCGGATCTTGTCCTTGGTGACCCCACGCACGGTGGCGACGTGGTGGAGGTAGTCGTAGACCAGCATGTCCGTGTAGAGCGGCGTCGACTCGGGCAGGTAGCCCATGCGCGAACGGATCGCCAACGCGTCCTGGTTCACGTCCTTGCCGTCGACGTTCACGGTCCCCGAGGTCTGCGGCATATAGCAGGTCAGGATCTTCATGGTGGTCGTCTTGCCGGCGCCGTTGGGCCCGAGAAAGCCGATGATCTCACCACGATTGACCTTGAAGCTGACACCCTTCAGAGCCTGGAAGTCATCATAGGACTTCGTCAGACCCGACACTTCGATCATGAAGGTTCTCCTCCGCATGCGCAGTTAGCGGGTGACCCGCAACATGCGCCAGCAGCCGATGCGGCATGCGGCCGCACTCGCTAAGTTCCCCGATTCCGTGAGCGAAGGCCGCACGAAGTGAGGCTGCCCACGCGATTCCAACCTGCGGGTTCCGGCAAGTGGAGGCCCGCGAGCGCGGCGCACCATAAGGCACCCGCGGCCGCCGTCAACCCGGATCTTCAGTGATTATTCCGTCGCTGTGCGAGGGACTTCCCGCGCGTAGCGGATCGCGGTAGAGGCTGCCCATGGGAGACGTCAATACGTTGGTCGGGCGCGGTAGCCACTTCGAGGGCAAGATGACCTTCGAGGGGGTCGTGCGCATCGACGGCAGCTACTCGGGCGAGATCGTCAGCGACGATACCCTCATCATCGGCGAAGGGGCCGAGGTCCGGGCCGAGCTCGACGTCGCGACGGTCGTCATCTACGGCATCGTCTACGGCAACATCCGCGCTTCGAACTGTGTCGAGCTCCATGCGCCTGGACACCTCATCGGCAACATCGTCGCGCCCCAGCTCGTGGTCGAGCGCGGCGCGGTGTTCGACGGGCAGTGCCGCATGGGCGTCGATGCGTGGGAGGCGGCCGATGCCGACCCCGACGTCTCGGACGAAGGCCTTTAGGTCTGGGCTAGGCTAGGCTAAACGGATGACTCTCGAGCGACGCTCACGGGGAAGCGCCACCGAGCGTCGGGGATGCGACCGACCATCAAAGCGGGCGAAGCCCGCAGGGAGGGAGCGCCCCGACGTCGGTGGTGCAATGG